>JACSEE010000001.1_pt1 | contig 75661 bp, 68 predicted proteins | sample 8223141 | NCBI WGS metagenome assembly JACSEE01 (sample SAMN15634796, study PRJNA648150) | viral metagenome | isolation source: viral RNA from sea star tissue | host: Mediaster aequalis | place: USA: Alaska | collected 2016 | depth Intertidal m
AGATAATGTCTATGACATACTCCTGTTAAATCATGAATAACATCCATGAGCCATGTAGACTTATAAGCTTCTACAAGTAATACGTTATACACAGTTTTCATAGGTGTGCAGTAATTCGGAAGAGATGCGAATTCATCATGAATAGTACGAACAGAGAAGGCTTTACGTAGAACCATATTCTTTAACTTAACTAATAGAGCCTGTAGATACTCTGTAGAGATAGAAGCTAGTTGGTTCCTCTTGATGTATTCCACTGCTACAACAGAGATGGTGTTGAACCTCTGGGCTACCTTGTGTAGCTCTACAAGCTTAAGGTTAGAGGCAATACTCTTAGATGGGTCACTCAGATGACGTTGTATTGCTTTGATGGCATTGTTCACTTTCCTGTAGTTGTAGTTACAGCGTCTGTGAAGCTCTCTGAGGACATAAGCATCGTAGCTATGCGTCACGTTAGCAGCGATAGACATCGTGCCTCTCTGGCCTGCACGCTTCGCTCTATTGACACTATGACGATAAGTATAGTTAAACTTACCGAACTTTCCTTTAGTGTCCTCTGAATCAATAACTACACAGTGAGCTATTGCTAGGTCAGGTAGTTGCCATTGATGGAATAGAGCATCGTTGTCCCATGCCTCTAACAGTTTAATCTTAGCCCATTCAGCTCTAGGCATAGTACGTAGACAAGCCTGTAGGAATAGTGGGTAAGTCTTCTCACCGAATACCTTAAGCGGTGCATTGATTGAGCCATAGATATGAGGAACGGTAGCTTTCTTCACTAACTTACGGGTAGTAGTGAATCCTTGTACATTGTCCAGAATGGTCGTGTAAAGGTCAGGAACGGTATTTCCTATAGCACCAGTGTTCTTCATACCAGTAATACATCTTGTGAGTACTGAGAGCAGCTGAGGGCCAGATGAAGCTGCATCTAGTCCAACCATATAACCACTTGGTTTCCCATTGAGTGAATCATGGATAGCTAATAGTGTTGAGCTGAACATCTCAGGTTCTTCTGCTGAATCAATCCAATACTTAAGTTTGATTCGCATGTCTTTAACTTCAGGACATTGCTGAATGATTGGTAATAGTTGTCTCCCCCATGCAAGACGTTCGTGGAACAGTTTCTTATCTAAGCCATCACATGCGTACATAGATGCTAGGTCGATTAAAAGCCATTGGTTGCCAGTGAAATCATAGTTGGATATGTTCATGGTTATAGTTCCTTCATCTCTTTAATTGTTTTGTTCATCAATTTGATTCGACGTTGAATCTTGGTGTAGTTATATACATTGAATACTAAGCACGCTATGTTTATAGGTAATATGCCGTAGTCTTCATACTTAATATTTAAAGCTACAACGATACATACTATTAGTAGTAATCCCACCATAAAGAAGCTGGATACTTTAGTTATTTTGATATCCTTTTTAATTTGCTTAATTATGTGGTTTTTCATGTCTTCCAAGTTGTTACCATTCACCTGTACTTACCTCTTTGTCTGCGAAATGAACCATTGATTTCAGGAACTTGGTTCCCATGTAATTGAAATGAGTAGACTTAACGTATGTTCTAATACGGTTGTCGTACTTGTGTGCTAAATAGAATCTATTACCATGTTCCATCATAATCGTAGTCTTAGCGGGTAGTTCACTGTGCAATTGTTGGAATGATGCTAGTCGTGCTTTGATATCATCCCTAGTTTCGTATTCACCATCGTCCTTAACCTTTGGTTCAGCATTGAACTTAGGTGCAACTAGTAGAGATAACCTATCTTCATAGGTATAAGCGGTTGAGTTCAACCTGTTAAGATGGTCTAGTGCTACATCAAACTTATGTTCCTTGAGTTTACCTCCAGATATCACATGTTCATCGAAGGTAGAGTAACCAATACTCTTGTTAGACCTAACCTTTGGCGGTACTACTAACGGTAATACAAAGCCTTGAGCATCAATCTTCTTCGCCATTACATCATTAAGAGGTAGTCGTGATTGGAAGTACATATAATCACCCTTACGCTCTATTCGAATGTATTTACACTTAGCTACAGCTTGGAGTAATACTTCGATAAGAATGGTTCTTCTACGATAGGTTGAGCATTCAAAAGCATTGAATACTGTACCTACAACAGCCTGTAACGTGATATCTCCTTTAACTAATACAAAGGTAATCATTGAGAACAATATGTCCTCTAGCTTATCCATCTTGCGATATAGCTCTATATGCACATCAACCAAGTCAGGTCGATTGGCTGCGTCATAAGGTTGAGAGAGAAACTGATGAACCAGTGCCATTGGCTCAGCAGTTAATATTTCTTTATGCGACTCAAACAGAGTATTTACATTTCTGTCTGAGTACATGAGTTCTAGATTGAGTTGAGTTTCTAACATTTGAGTGTCCATGATTAGTTAGTGTTTATGTCCTTGATAGAAATAGCCAGCTCCTTGGCATTTAAAGCAACGTCCCTTTGCTACATGCTTATAGTGGTTCAATACCCCTTTGCCATTGCAGCAAGGACATCTGTTTTCTTCTTGATATATCATAGTAATCCTTAAATGGTGGCCTTTGTGACCACCAACTAGTTTAGTTAACTTCTCCGAAATCAATATCATCAGAGGATTCTGAGTATTTCTCGTAGAGTAAAGTTGCAATCATCCCAAGGATGACGACATCAATAATGGTTGTGGTTGGTAACATTAAGCTGTTACCTCAGCTAAAGCACTTAGTACTAAATGCAATTCTTTTGATGCGCAAGTAATTGTAATTGATGCAGTTTTAGCATCAGCAATAACTTCAGTAATTTCAGCAGTTGTAGCTTTATTCGCAGGAATGTGTTCGTTTAGCATAGTAACCTCTTCATGGGTGATGATTGGTTCAGGTTGGAATTCTTCTTGAGCGGCAACAATCTCTTTAGCCTGTATTACAGGACTAATTGGTTGTCTGCCTCTAGGTGCTTCAACTCCTTGTTGGAATGCAGTTGGTTCACCGTTTTCTTTAGCTTCATCACGTGCTCTGTGACGTTCATTACGTTCAATAGTACTCTTACGAGTTTTATCATTGTGTGCTTTAGATTGAGCCCTAACACATACTTGACAGCTATTCTTAGATGAACGTTGAATAGAACGCTCATTCTTTTCCTTAACGATATAGCAACAGTTACATAGGAACCGTCCACGTTGTTCAGGTGATTTAACACCACCTGTAGACATATCACCATTCTGTAATTGATGGAATTGACCACGTAGGAATGGAAAGTTATTGTCATTGTTTAGATGGTTCAAGCTTTGTGAACAACCAATTAATAACTCTTTAGTTTCAGGAATCATCGACTTAGGGTCAATGCAGTTCTCGTCACAATGGTCAGCAACAGCCTTGTATAACAAGATTTCAGACCAACCTTGTTTTTCTAACTTGGAGCGTACACGCCCATATGATTGAGCTGCTGGAAATGATTGTTGTACGCCTTTAGCTAATTGGAAAATAGTTTCATTTGGGACTGTCATTTGAATGCCTTATTTTAATTGGAGAATAAACCAGAGAAGCCCTCAAAGAGGGCATATATTATTTAGCGGAACAAGTACCGTGACCTACAATAAGCTCAGAGCGTTCATAACCAGAGTTTATATATTGTGATACACATAAGTTCTCTTGTTGGATAGCGTCATATTGGTCGATAAGGATATCAACTGTATAACTACCACCTATTACGAGAAGGTAACCAGTTGTAACGATACCTGTAATAACCATTGCTTGTTGGAAGAATTTAGACATCGTATTTAGCTCTCATTGCGTTATATTCAATTGGTGACATAGTTGGAACATCTTGTTGTTGCTTAGCAAACCACAAGTAATCAGAGTACAACATACCTGTGTATATACACTGTACTGCTACGTTATGGCGAAGTGCATCAAGTGCATGTATTAAATTAACTGACATTGGAAGACCTATTTAGTTAGAGATAATATTAATTGGAGTTGTAGTGCAGTTAGATAAGCAGGTGTAGATGACCTTACACAATTGTATGGGTCAAGGAATGAATAATTTACACCATATGAATCAATTATATGCCTAACTTGTTTACGATATATGCCTCTAGATAGACAACCTATGTCTAAGCCTACTCTTCTCAATTCAACACCTGTGTAACCCAACTTAATTAGATTAATTATGACTTTCAGAGAAGCTGAATAGGTATACAGAGGTTTAATGTTATGTGCTTCCAGTGTGTTGAGTACAACTGGTAATGACATTTTACGAATCTCTAATAGTTTAGAGTAGTTAAGCATGGTGATTTATCCTTTTAATTTAATGACTGTATTACATGACTTACACTGCCATACAGATGTATATAATAGTCTTTGGAAGAATGTACGTTTAAGTTTTACAACATCTTGTTTTTTACAACACATCATAGGGTTGTCTCTAGTTGGAATGGGATAAGAGGACTCAAAGAGTCCTCATAATATTAGTAAGTCTTAACGCAACGTACTATTAGTTTATCAATTTGAGGTGTGCCTTTAACCCCATTTATAATGATACGTTTCTCATTACCACATTGCTTAAAGTTACCTATGTTATCTAATTTAGTAGTAGTGATACTGCCAGTGCTAGTGATGATGATTAATAGTAATGTGTACATGGTTCAGTCCTTATAGTTTAGGGTTAATTACGTGTTCAAGTGCCTTTAGTACTGTCTTGTTGTGACCAGCTACAGCTTCATCATAAGTACAATATCTACGTTGATATTCATCATGCTTACCACCGAATATCATAGTCTCGAACAGTACTGGAATAGTACTATCCCAACCATGGTCAATGACTAGGAATACAGTACTAACTTTTACATGGTTCAATGAACGTAACTTGTTCATCTTACGTAACATTTTACTACCCTTACCGAATGGCTTAAGCTTGATGATAGTCTCGTCAATACGTCTGTTTTCCCACAATCCTTCAGTAATTGTGTCAACAGGAACAATAGTTTTATCTTCTAATTGGTAATACATGGTAATGCCTTATTTAAATTAATTATGAGCCACTGTTACATGGCTCAATTGTTTTAGATTATTGTGAAGTCAGAGCAGTTAAACCAATCACAAACAAACTTGTGTTGTTCACTCTCGTAGTCAGCATCGTACTCAGTACTCATACCTGATTCAGACCAGTAAATACCGAACTCGTCACAAGCAACATCAAACATTGCTTCAGTGATATAAGTGTTGTTAGCTAACTCATAACGTCTACACTCTTTAACAGCTTGACGTATTTGCTTGTTAGTTGGCTTGAGCGGTAACAGTTGTACCTCACCCTCACACATAATGCCATTAACAGGCATACTAACTACTAACCACCAACCAGTTGTGTCACCATTAGTTGTGGGTACGAATGCGTCATAAGCTACTACAACAGTTGTTTGAGTAAATACTTCAGGGAAAGATTGTAATGTTTTCATTGGGATTACCTTATTAATTGGAGTTGGGAGTTATTTGTTGTACTGAGATACTAAGTTATTACAGTCAGTAGTAGTTGCTGTCCAAGTCATAGCTAAGTTGAACATGTTATTTACAGTAGGGTAGTTAACAGTATTCCAAGTTCTATAGTTAGTGTTTAACTTACTTGTCATGCGGTCAGCCATCACTCCAGTGATATTGTAACTCTGTCTGCATAGTTTAATTAATGCGAAAGTTTTACCGAACCCATTAGCTGTGTCATTAGGCATAGTTGGTTTTTGTTGTACTTGCTGACGGTCATAGTTATTGAATGCTTGAACAGCCTGATTAATACCTTGTTGTGCTTGGTTCATACCATACTGAGCTTGTCTATTGATGTCATAATTATAAACAGGAGCTTGAACATTAACCCAAGCATTGGCAGTAAATGATGTAAGTAATGTTAAAGCAATTAGTAATGTTTTCATGGTGATGACCTTATTAAGTTAAATAAGAGCCACCACTATTGATGGCTCAGTTGTTTATTATGCTAGTAAATCTACAGTTTCATCTAAGCCTTCGCCTGATGCTGATAGACTAGATGTGATTACAGCTTTATCCATTACAGCCTGTAAGCCATGTTTCTCAATAGTAGATACTAAAGATTCCATGTATTTATTCTTGCCACCAATCTTACCGTCACGATAGTTGTGCATGTGGAAGTCTGATGTTAATTCAGCTGCTTTAATGCGAATCTCAAACTTACCAATAGTGATAGTAGTGTTGAGGAAGATACGAGTTGACTCTTCTTCAGCCTCCTCTTCATCTACAGTAAGCAGGTCTTCTGCGAACAAGTCGTCAGCATTACCAGCTGATACTGTTGGTTGCGATGCTACAACTGTTGGTTGTGTAACAGGAGCTTGAGCCACTGGAGTAGTAACAGTTTCAACAGGAGCATTATTACCGATTGGTAATTCAGGAGTAGGTGCAACAGGGTCAGCAACAACTTGATGACCTTTAGCTAATAGCTGTGCTCGTAGGTCAGTTGGGTATAAATCCCAAGTTGATTGAAGGTGTGTTACAGGTGCAGCGATAGTGTTAGTTGTGTTAGTCATGGTGATACCTTATTTAATTTAATTGGAGGATGTTGGCAGTAAGATGCCAGCTAATGTACTAGTTGTTGTAGAAAGACATAATCTGACAACGAGACTTAGTACAGCGATAAGCAATACCATTAGATAGAAACCAAGTATGGTTAGCTAATGATGTGTATTGTTTAGTACGTAATGCCCATGCAGTAACAGCTTCATCACGAGTGATGGTACGTACTACAGAAGGAAATGATTCCATCGTGCTTAAGGTAGCAACTACAGATGCAGCGATAGAGTTATTAGTATGTGATACAGCCATAGGTGATACCTTAATAATTAGAGTGAGCCAGAAGTAGCCCAATAAGAGCGACAGCTCAATAAAATGAATGTTAACTTTAGTAGCATAGGTTAGTTGGATAGCTATACTAGTGTGTAATATCCCTAGGATGTAGGGAATATGTAGGTTACGAGATAGCACTCAAAGAGTGCAATTACAGGAAACCAAACCAATGTAAAATAGCATATACCCACTCATACCCCTCGTATGTGGAGCTGTAACGTCTTTCTAAGGACTATCTAAGGGTAAATGGGTAATCCCTAGGCTTGTGACCTAGGGTTTGACCTTGTTCTTGTTTAGCCCTTGGTTTGGGCTTTGGTTAGTTCTTCGATGAAGGTATCGACAGTTGCTTGCTTCGCTTCTTCAAGAGGCTTAGCTGAAGTGAGGATGTCATGTAGCTTGGCATGATGCTTAACGGTAGACACTTGACGCATAGCTGCTTGAGCTTGAGCATGTTGTGTTACATTAAGGTCATGGTTCAGCTGCTTCGCATCTTCCTTGGCAATAGCTTCATCAAGGTGGCGCTCTAGTACACGGCCAGTTAATGTAGCAGTCTTAGTCACAGTAGTAGGCATAGTTAATCCAAACATGGTAAATCCTTAGTTAGTACGGGAACATTCCCTAGAAGAGCGACAGCTCAGGCACTGGGGGGGTGTAACTGTGTAATGTGTACAACTGTGTAATACTACTCTCTCACTAAATTTGTGAATTTTGAAAAAAGTTTTGGTACTCTATAATTTTGAAAATTGGAGAATGGCACTATGGGTATGGGTATGGGTAAACATGGTAAGTATGGTATGGGTATGCTCGATATGGATGACGAGTATATGGGGGACTCAGCATTGAAGGCTGCTATTCATGGTTCACATCATGAGATATTGATGCAGTGGAGTCCTGAGCAATTGGGGGCTTTAATAGAGTATCTTAATAAAGAGGATATTACAGATGCTAGTAGTGGTAAGCATAGTTTTGAGGATGGTATAGATACTATTAACGATATACTGGAGTCGATACCTAAGCTTAATCATCAACAGTACTCTAATTACTTAGCTATGGTAGTAGAGTTCTCAGGTAGAGAATAAGAAGAACCCCCTATTGCAGGGGGTTTATATTAGTTACCAGCTTTTACTAATTCCCACTCTGCATGAAGTACGCTATATGCTGTACCTTGTGAGATATTATATTGAGAGAAGTAAGGGGTTGTAGCATCTGCCGCTAACTTAGCCATTTCAGCAGTATAAGCTGTAATAACGGTTGGGTTAGTTTGGTCAAATGCTGCTAGAGCAGTTTGTACATTAGCTCGGAATGTTTGTAGTCCAAATGATTGGCATGTCATAAGTTAATCCTTGTTGTAAGATTTCTTGAGTTCTTTTAAGAACTCGTCATCGTGTTTGGTTTTAGTACTCTTCACTACTACATCTGCAATCTTGAAGAGTGCCCATTCTATCAGCTTCTCTGAGCCAAGCGATAGTAGCAGCTTAGTTCCCACACTTATTAGTGCTTTGACTAGTATTGATATCATATGTACCTCCATTGTCTTTACTACATACACCCTATACACTAAACCAAAACTATAGGAGATTATATGAGTAATTTAACAGTAGACCAGTTTAGAGCTGCACTTCCCATGCAGATGAAGAAAGGTGTGAGCCAAGAACTGATAGATAATATAAACGATACCCTTAAAGGTGAGCCTGAGTTCCTAGAGGCTTATCGGGATAACCTCATTGGATATACCCATGTTATGCGTGATGGTAAGTTCAAGATGGAACAGTACATATCAGCAGTAAAGTATGTGAGCCATAAGGTAATGGGTTGTTCTAATATCCAAGCTTATACAAAGACATTCCCAGAACGGTATCAGCGTTTTATAGAAACACAGACAAGCCAGAAAGATATCAGTCGTTACGTTGCGGGTTACAACAAGAACAAATTAGTTAATCTAGTATTCGAACAGACATTGATACCCACCCATATTCTTAATGCTGATTTACATCAGCAAGCTTTGAATGTACAAGCTGCCCTTATGATGGATGAAGATGTGAGTCCTAAGGTAAGAAGTGATGCCGCCAATTCACTACTAACACATCTGAAAGTACCAGAAGGTATTAAGGTAGAGATGGAAGTAACCCATAAAGAAGATAGTATGGTGCGCGACCTTAAAGATGTTATTAATACCCTATCCGCTAAACAACGTACTGTTATTGAAGATGGGGTGTATTCACCAATGGATATTGCACATGCTGATATCTTAACAATGGAGAACTTTGACGATGCCGATTAATGCAGTTAAGACAGTAGAGCAGTGGTTGAATGAAGTTAGTTATGACTTTACTGGTTATGAACCAAGTGAGTTTGCTTTAGGCTTCGTCAACTTCATGAAGTTAGTTAATGGTCATGAGCCAGAAGAGAATAAGACACCCGTAGTACATTACAAGTTATTAGATAATGTTGGTTCTGCTAAGACTCGATTAGCTATTCTATGTCACCGTGGTTTTGCTAAGTCTACTATTCTAAGTGAGTACCTTCCATTGTACTGTGCTGTGTTTGGTTACCTAGAGAACTTTGGTGAAGTAAACTATATGCTATTCATTGGCGATACCAAAGAGAATGGTTGTCGTAATATGCGTAAGAATATGGAACATAGATATCATGGTTCTGACTTCTTACAGAAGTATCTACCTAAAGCACGTTTTACTGATGACATCATTGAGTTTACTAACTTAGATGGTAAGCAGTTTGCTATTCGTTTGGCTGGTGCTCAACAAAGTATTCGTGGTACTCGTTATTTGAATAAGCGTCCTGAACTATGTGTGATGGATGATATCTTATCGGATTTAGATGCTAAGTCCCCTACTTGTATTTCCAATGTAAATAACACAATCCACAAAGGGGTGGCGAAGGCACTACATCCAACTAAGAATAAGATTATATATGTTGGTACATGCTTCAATGCTTCTGACCCATTATATAATGTAATTGAGTCTGGTCGTTGGTCACCATCAGTTTATCCTGTTGCAGAGAAGTTCCCTTGTAGTAGAGAAGAGTTCCGTGGTTCATGGGAAGACCGTTTCACGTATGAATCAGTTAACGATATGTACCAAGATGCTCTAACACTAGGTCGTATGTCCGATTTCAACGGTGAAATGATGAACCGAGTGATATCTGATGAAGATAGACTTGTTAATGATGGTGATATCCGTTGGTATAACTCAATTGATATCCACAATCACATGGAAAGTTTCAACTTTTATATTACTACTGACTTTGCAACTAGTGAAAAGCAGTCTGCCGATTACTCTGTGATAAGTGTATGGGCACATAATAACGTAGGTTACTGGTTCTTGGTGGATGGTATCTGTCGTAGACAGGATATGGGTAAAAATGTTGATGATTTATTCCGTTTAGCTCAGAAATACAAACCGCAATCGGTAGGTATTGAGGTAACAGGTCAACAAGGTGGCTTTATCCCTTGGATTCAACGTGAAATGATGGATAGAAAGCAGTGGTTCAACCTTGCTAGTGATAATAACTCGAACCAATCCGGTATTCGCCCTGTAACTAACAAGTTAATCCGATTCCAGACCATTGTACCTTGGTTCAAGCAAGGTATTATGTACTTTCCTAGCGATTTGAAGGATACACCCCTTATGCGTGAAGCAATTGAAGAGTTGGGACTAGTATCTAGAGAGGGTTTCAAGTCTAAACACGATGATTGGGCTGATACTGCCTCTATGTTATCAGTATTAAAAGCATGGAAACCAACTGAGGAATCAATGCAAACACATGATTTCAATATGAGCCAAGATAATCATCAGTGGGACTGGGATGATGATGATATCCGTGACACTACAAGCCTAGACTCATATACTGTGTAGGGACATAACGGCAATTATGGAGGTTACCTAATATGATAACTCTTAACGAGATATTTGAAGACCTTGCTTACGGTGAGTTGGCTCAACTCTTTGTAGGTGGGGAAGGTACAGGTGTACCTACTGCGGAATACCCTAAAATTATTAGTGCTACTAACTTAGCTTTGACTGCACTATATTCACGGTTTCCACTTAACGAAAAACAACTAGATATACAACAATATGAAAATATTGCTATATACCATTTAGACATTAAATACGCACAATCTAATGCAGATTCCGATGAACCAATTAAATACATATTGGATACAGTTGAGCGTCCATTTTTAGATGATGTTATACGAATCACTGCTGCTTTTAATGAGGTGGGTGAAGAAGTACCATTGAATGACGAGAATGCTATTAACAGTACTGATGGGTTGGATAATTCTTGGTTTACACCATCTTATGATAGTGTTCAGATACCTTACCCAGTATCTACTAATATATGTTCATTTGTTTACCGTGCTAAACATGTAAAGATACCCCTAACTACAACTGATGCAAACTTAGTTGAAGTAGAAGTACCTGAGAGTTTACGTGAAGCATTACTTACATATATTGGCGCTAGAGTTTACTCTTCTCGTGGTAGTGAAAGTGCGCTTGGGTTGAGCCAAGTATTGTTTGCCAAGTATGAAAGTATTTGTTTGGAGGTAGAACAACGTAACCTATTACTTAATGGTTCGTCAGCTACTAATATTAAACTTGAAATTAATGGGTGGGTATAATGCTTAGACCTAGAGCTAGTACAGGTACTGTCGATAAGTTTGTAGACACGGCCTATGACAATGTAAAAATTGTCGCTGATAACATAGATAAAATTGATGAAGTTGCCAATGCTATTATTGGTACAGACTTCAAAGAAGTAATTGATAACCTAGATGAAATTCTAGCATCAGATGATAATGCTGCAATTGCTACAACTAAAGCGGGAGAAGCAACTACTGCTGCTGCTAGTGCTAAAGCATCTGAACTTAATGTAATAGCTATCGGTAATGCAGTGAGTTTAGTTGAGGCTAGGGTTGGTGTGCTAGAGACTAGTGCAGGTGTATCTGCTACTAATGCTTCAGCGTCTGAACTTAGAGCAAAAGAATGGGCATCTGCATTAGAAGATACTGTAGTTGAAGCTGGTAAATATTCAGCTTTACACTATGCAGCTAAAAGTAGTGCCTCAGCAACATCAGCTCAGGCAGCAGAATCAGGTGCGGTAATAAGTGCCACTAATGCAGATACTAGTGCTATAGCCTCAGCAGTTAGTGCTACTACTTCAACAAATGCGGCTAATGCAGCAAGTGTATCTGCTTCAGAGGCAGCATCAGATGCGGGTTCAGCATCAGTAGCGGCAGTTAGTGCAGCAGCAAATGAGGTTAAATCGGGCCAATGGGCTAGTTATCCTAAAGGTTCATTAGTACCTGATGAATCTGACTATTCATCTAAGCATTATTCTCTTACAGCTAAAGATGAAGCTGACCGTGCTAAAGACTACGCTGATTCATTGTCAGGTAACCCTGTTTATCAAGGTTTATGGGATGCTTCAACTGGTGTATACCCATCTGACCAACCCCCAGGTTTTGTTGGGACTCAGTACTATATTATTAGTGTGGCAGGTACAATTTCAGGTGTTTCTTATTCTGTCAATGACCAGATAATTTGGGACAGTGTAGGTAATACATGGAATAAACTAGCGTCACTCTCAGGTGTAACCTCGGTTAATGGTTTTACAGGGGTAGTAAATATAGATGGTACTAATTTACCGTTTAATCCAACAGGTACAAATATCATATCAACTGATATTGATGGTGCTATTAAGGAATTAGATGAACGTGCTGAAACTAGCATAGAACATAACATTACTGCCAATTTTACTATTCCAATTCTTTCATTGGAAAATTACGAGTTTACTATTTTGCATTTAGCAGGTGATGGCGATTATACAATTACTATCCCTGATTATGATGCACCTAGTAGCGCTGTAATTGAAATTATACCAATAACGCCCCTAACTAAGTATCCAATTATTGCAGCAGCAGGTACTGCTGAATTAACTTGCGGTAATATGACCGTACCTATGGGTAATCGTGGTTATGTTCGACTAGTAACGGAAGGTGTTGGCCTTAGGAGTAAAATATGGATTCCTAATTCAGGTCGATTCCATGGTCAGATATACAGTTCTGATTACGCAGGTACGAGTGATTATGATGATGCTAACAATATCGGTGCTACAACAGTATCCACTGCTTTAGATACTATAATTACAGGTCAGGTAGTAGATGCTGGTTCATTAGGGGGTGTACCTGCTAGTGGTTACGTTAATACATCAAGCACTAATACTTGGGGTGGTGAGCAAGTATTTAATAACTCTATTCGTATGGCTAAGGGTCTTTCAGTAGGTACAGATACCTTTAACCCACCTGAAGGTCAGATTTGGTCATTTAATGGGGGTAACAATACCTTTAACCTAGGTGCTAATAGAGGCGCAGGCGCTCACGGTAGTATGGTATGGAATAACTCAACTAAAGCAATGCAGATAATGAATAGTGCTTTTAGTACTGATATATCTTCACCTGTATTATCAACGCTATCTACAGGTTCTGTAGTCATAGCAAGTGACGTAACAGCCCAAACCTTCATAGGTAATGGCAGTCAACTAACTAATATACAAGTATCAATTGGGAGCTATTAATGGCTAATTTAAGTGATTTATGGAAAATTGGTGACCATACGCCAACATCATCAGATATTCCTGAGGGTGGTTTGGCTATAGACACCACAAACAAGAAGGTATTTAGCCAAGCAACTGATGGCAGTATCTTTGAAGTAGGCGGTAGTGCTGGTGGTAGTAGTTTTGACCCAACTGCTGACCAAACAATAACGGGTGATTGGACTTTTGATGGTATCAGTATTGGTGCGGGTAATATAAATGATGTGCGTAGTACTGGTGTAGGACTATTCGCGCTACGTAGCGTTTCAACAGGTAAACGCAATACTTGTTTTGGCAGTAATGCTGGCTCTTATATTACTACTGGCGAAAAGAATACTTTTATAGGTGATAATGTTGCACAGGGACTAAGACTTGGTAGCCGTAATATAGGTATCGGTAGTGAGGCTATGCAATATACCCGAGGTAACGACAATGTAATGATTGGTAATCTTACAGGTGGTAGTACTTCTGGTGATAGAAATGTCTATATAGGTACAGGGACTGGTAATTCTGCTGGTTCGAACTCAGGTAATGTATTAATTGGTTACGAAGTTGGCCGTTATAAATCATTATCAAACAAATTGATGCTTGGTAACAATAGTACAGAAGCATTAATTGATGGTGATTTTGCTGCTAAAACTTTAACTATTAATGGTATTGCTAGTGCAGATAGATTGTACTCAATGACTGCCGATGCATGGATTCAAGGTGTTACAGTAGGTCGTGGTAGCGGTAGTTCAAATGCTAGTAGTGTAGCTGTGGGTGCTGATGCTTTGGCTACTAATACATTAGGTATTGATAATGTGGCTATAGGGTATCGCACACTTAATAAGAATACCGACGGTAACTCTAATGTAGCTTTGGGTCGAGAAGCATTAACTAGTAATGTAAGTTCTTCTAATAACACAGCTATAGGCCATAAGGCACTAACTAATACTGTATCAGGGGATAAAAATACCGCCCTAGGTCATGAGTCTCTAACCAATAATAGCAATGGTGATGGTAATGTTGCTATTGGTTATCGTGCAGGTTATAACGAAAATACATCTAATAAATTACATATTGCTAATAATGAAACTGAGTCATTAATTGAAGGTGATTTCTCAGCTAAAACAGTAAATGTTAATGGCACACTAACGGTAAACGGTTTACCTATTGGCGGTGGCGGTGGATTTGACCCATCAACTGACCAGAATATTACAGGTAGTTGGGAGTTTTTAAAGGAACTTACTATAGCTGGTATTACTGGTGAGGCGGATATAAGCCTAACAGGTGAGTTGCTACCTAATAATGGCGCTCGAAGTATAACAGTTGACTCATATCGAAATGGCCTATCATCACTAAACTTAACAGAGTGGGGTGGTACAACTGGTATATTAATGCAATACGATGGTGATGTTAACGAAGCTAAATTAGTATCTAGAAACAACGGCGTTGATACAACCATTTACACTATACCTAGAGATGCACCAGTATTAGACTTTAAGGTTGCGCCTACAGTAAACGGTGCTGCTATCGGTGGCGGTGGTGGTTTTGACCCGTCAACAGATGAAACTATTACAGGTACTTGGGGTTTTGATAAAGACATACTTGTTAATGGTAAAACACTAGGTAGTGGCTTGAATAGTGTCCCACACAATTCAGCATTTGGTACTAACGCACTAGGCAAGTCAACAAGCGGTTTAAGTAACACAGCTATCGGGGGATGGGCATTAGAAGAACTCACAAGTGCAGGTAAAAACACTGCAATCGGTGCATTTACTTTAAATAGTACCAATAGCGAATTAAACACCGCTATCGGTTATCGGGCTGGTATAGCTGTCACAGGTTATGGCAATACTGCTATTGGTGGTGAAAGTCTTGGTGGTGGTAGTGGTGAGTATAATGTATGTGTTGGTTTAGAGGCTGGTTATACAGCTGAGGGTGACAACAATATAATGATTGGTCATCAATCTGGCTATTGGAATCAGACTGGTAATAACAATACTATTTTAGGTCATCATGGTCTGCATGAAAAGGATGTTAGTGGTTGTGTTGCCATTGGTTACCAAGCTGGTTATAGCGAGGCATCTAACAACAAGTTGCATATTGCCAATAACAAAAACCAATCATTAATCGAGGGTGATTTCTCTGCTAAGACGGTAAATATTAACGGTACATTTACTGTGAATGGCCTACCTGTTGGAGGCGGTGGTGACTTTGTTGACTTAACAACAGACCAAACTATTGCTGGTATTAAGACATTTGCTAAATTACGTACAAGCGAAACTGGTCTTGCACTCGGTCTTAACTCTGCTGTAGGTGGCCAAGGTACAAACGCAGTAGCATTAGGGGCTAGTACTGGTAGTTCAGGTTTACAAGGTGCTCGGTCAATTGCACTCGGTTATCAAGCTGGTACTGGCGGTATCGGTGATGATGCAATTGTACTTGGTGCTGGTGGAGCAGAGGCTAAGAGTATTCTAGTCAATGCTAGTGGTGATACAGGTCAAGTAGCATTAGCTGGTGATATCTCTCTTGTTACTGCTGCTGGTAGTATACATTACGATGCCTCAGCTAAGAATCTGAATATAACTAACCCAACGGGTGATGCCAATATTGTATTGAATGGTTCACGTATTCCTACAACAACCGCTTCAAATACTGCACCAGCTAACCCTACTGTTGGTGATATTTGGATTGAGATTTAACTATAAGGAGAAGCCCCACAAAGGGGCTTTATTAAATATATGGCAAAATCAAATATAGCTGCTGTACCTTCAGAAATGTACACAGGTGTTTTAGTAGCTGAAACGCAAGGTTTCCCCCCTGCATATGGTTACAGTAATGGTGGGTCAGGGTCTATGACCCCTGACAATGTAATGGGTATAACTATAAATGCGCTTTGGGAGCTTACAACTACCAGGTTGGTAATGTCTGCGGATATTCCAGTAGATTGGCCTAATGAAATAGAAGTAACAATTGATGGTATTACTGCAATAGGCACTAAAGATAATCCAACAACATACGCATTTCCAGCAGGCGAACCTTTTCAGTTACAAACTAAATTAAGCACGCCGTTAGATATGACTATTACTAACCCAAATGCTGTACCCCCTGTATTTGGTTTATCAGGTGCAATGGTTGTGGGTGATGTACAGGGTACAATTTTTGGCGGTGGGTATGGTTATAGTATATTATCAGGTGGTGGGGGTAGTTCATTAACACCAGATAGTATTGATGGTGTACAAATACGTTACCTTGGTGATTTAAATGCACGTCCGTATGCTAGATTAGCCTCACAAGGCGCATTTACAAGCTTATGGCCTGATACTATTACCGTTACCATAGATGGTGTTACCGAAACAGGAACTAAGGTATCAACCTTTGAATATGAGATTGGTGAGGCTAATGCTTTTGGTTTAGCTAGTAAATTAGGTCAAACGGTTAATGTTACTATTGCTGACCCAAATGCTGCGCCTACTTCTAATTTAAAAGCATACGATGGTTCAACTTTTGTACCTGCTAAAACTGTACGAGTACATAATGGTAGTACCTTTGTTACCGCAAAACAGTATTCACGATGGAATGGTACTGAGTGGACACCTCTACTACCTCCAGCAGCATTACCAAATAAAGCATGGGTTATTGATTATAATGATGCACGAGGTGTATCTATCCCAGCAACTACAGGAAATATCAGCTTATGGTTCAGACTGTATAATGTGAGTTCTGATGGTGCTTACCTATTCGATACCTCAAGCCACGGTCATAGGATTTATATGTCGTCAGGCTTGGTAACTTCGATTGGTGTATCTAATGTTATTATTAAAGATATTAATGGCGATACAGTAACTGGAACCCTTTTACCGAATGTAGACTACTACCTAACATGTGATAATACAGGGGATATCCAAACTATTGGTGCGCGTTATGCTAATAGCTCCCGTAGATGGCATGGTCAGATATGGGATATGAAGATAGGCGCTACCTCTTATGGTGATGTACTAATTCAACCAGATAAACCTACAATAATGGAAATTGCACCTAATGGTACTATCGTAGGTGATGTTGACCCATGGATTGAACGTACAGGACTTATACCTACCAATCTAGTAGCTGTAGTGCCTAGTGGTGCATTAATTAATTCACCGACAACATTATCAGTATTGATTGACCCATTAGTAACTAGCGCTACTACATTGTGGGAGATTAGTTATGATGGTTCAACATGGGTAACACAAGATGTATCACCGGAATTAACAGCACCATCGGGTTATGATATTCAATTTACCCCTGTAACCCAAGGTACTACTCCTATATTCCGAGTTACAGTAACTACGTCATACGGTAATTTAACGGCAGTATCTACCGCTGTTGATATTGTTGGTTTGGTATACACAGAATTACCAAGATGGTTAGGTACAGTTAACCCTAGTCCTAGTTATAATCCAACTATCCAAGCTTTGGCTAGATTAGATGATATTATCTTTGCTGGGTCAAATAGTAGTTACGGCTCTAATCTAGGGCGCTCAATTGATAATGGTGTAACTTGGTCAACTATCAATGTACAAGCACCATCAGGACATAGAGCTTCAGGTATTAATACTATAACTACCCATAAGGATATTGTAATGGTGGGTGATAATAGTGCAGGATTCATATTCCACTCTGCTGATAAAGGGTTGACTTGGAATATGTACACCAGCTTTCCAAATAGTGGTTCAGCGTATGCAATACAAACTATCCATAAGCAACTTAATCAACCGGCTTGGGTTATAGGAATGTACAAAGGTTATGCCTACAGAACCGCTGATGGTGGTACAACATGGGATAGATTACCTAATCACTTGAATGCAATACCTCCCGAGGACTTACCCCGCCCATCTTCAGTTGCAGGTAGTATATATGCAATATGCGAATCAGATGGACGTACTGTAGCAGGACTTGATGAAGGTTTTACTAGTTACTCTAATGATGGTGGTAACACTTGGAATGATTACCCTCGATGGTTTAACAATGTAGGTGCGTCTAACTATGTACCAGTTAACGGTTACTCAACATCGGCTGATGTTAATACTATTGCTGCAAATGGTAGGGTATTTATCGCAGGTATGGATGGTGGTTATGCCAGCCGTATTAAAGACGTTAATAATGTAAATGAATGGTATGACCTACCTCGTTACTTAGGTAATACAGAGGCAGCAGCTTATTACTCAGTAGCAAACAAAACTGATGCACACATTTTTGCATTGGTATTCCATAATAATATTGTTATTGCAGGTATGGATGGCGGCTTTAGTAGTATATCGTTTGATTATGGTGAAACTTGGGCAGCACTACAACGTGGTTGGGTACATAGCGGTAGTGACACTAATTTTATTCGAGCACTAACATCAACTAATGACCCACTTAAATTTATTGCTAGTTTTAACCTTGGGTATGCATGTTCTATTGAATTGGGTGGTGGTGTAATACCTGACCCAGTAACCACAGAAGAATTCCTTTGGATTGTACAGTTTAATGACACCCGTGTATTTAAATACAGTACGTTAACAGGATATACAGGTGATAATTTTGTATCAAGCGATGGTTGGGCTGAGGGTCTAGTACATAGTGGAGTTAACTTCTATGAGTCTGGTAATGCAGGTACAACAATTAATAAGCTTGACGAGAATGGTGCGTTAATTACTAGATATGACGTTTCTGCTAATGTTAGCGTAATAGCTGGTATACACACTGATGGTACAAACATATGGGTAGTGGATAGTTTACTCAGTAACACAAGGGTATATAAGTACACGATGGATGGTGTATACACAGGTGAAAGTTTTGCTGTAGCTGAAGGTTCAACTGGTACATCTCCGTTTGGTATAACTGGGGATGGTTTGTACCTATGGGTTGGTTTTAGTAATGGCAAAGTTCTTCAATATAGTATGGCAGGTGTAGCAACAGGTGTTGAATTCGATACAACAGCACAGGATGCCTTTACAAAAGGTTTAACTTGGAGTGGTACACACTTCTGGATAGGTGGAGGTAACACTAACAAAGTTTATAAATATACTAACGCAGGTGTGTACACAGGTGTATTCATTGATACATCAGCTGAGGGTAGTAGAATCTCTGGTGTAACTATACTGTAAATATAATATTTAACGGTGACCCTAACGGGTCGCCAACATGGAGATAGATAATATGATTGGTAAGTTACTATTAAATGAAGAAGGTTTTAGAACTGATGCTTACTACTGTAGTGAAGGTTATCCTACTATTGGTATTGGCAAACGTATTGGTTCAAAAGGTGCATCTTTAGATAACTACCGTTTTACTTGTCCATTAGTTGTAGCCATAGATTGGTTAGAAGAAGAGACTGATGCCCTAACTAAACAGTTGTCTAAGTATTCATGGTTCACTAAGCAAAACAAAGACCGTCAAACTATTCTTATAAGTATGGCTTATCAGATGGGTATGTCTGGGTTACTATGTTTCCAGAACATGATTCGTGCATTAGAGGCTGGTGAGTTTGAACAAGCTGAAGTCGAAGCATTGGACAGTCGTTGGTATCGTCAAACACCTAAGCGTGCTAAACGCCATGCAGAAGTGTTAAAGACAGGTGACCTTGATTACACATACCCAGAACTAGGAGTTAAATAATAATGGCAATTACCGTTACAGGTAATTTAACCGATTCCCTCGATAATCGACTTGAGGGGGTCGAGTTTCGTATTACCTCAGAAACTAGTACAGGTAACACTGTAGCAACTGCTGTAGCAACGTATATAACGCTTGCTGACGGCTTATATTCCTTTACCCTAGTGAATGGCATACATAAACTAGAAGTGCGTGTAGAGGATACCTATGAGCTTGTGGGAGATAGTATTGTAGATGATAGTACACCTACACCTATTAACCTGTCAGACTTAATTAAATATACCACTCCAATCGTACCCCCAGTTATCTTACCTGATGACCCAGTATGGCAGGACTTATTTGATGATATGCGTACTGACATAGATTCAGTTAAGCAAGAACAGCGTGAACAGATAGTAGATGGGAATACCCACCATTTAGATATTGATACGGTATACACTAATGCACGTATTGATGGGGGTTTAGCGGAAGAGGTCAAGGAAACTCAATCTAATAACTCGTATACCTCTAATCAAACCTTGGCTTATAGTGATGCTAATTTACAAGAAGCTTCAATCAATACTACTAGAACCACTATTGGTGCAAGTACAGTAGTATCGGTAGATGAAGTTTATAGTACGTCTATGGGTGATGTTACTACTAATAACATAAGTAATAGTAAGACTAGTAATACCCAAGTACTGGATGATACAGCTATCTCTGATAAGGGTGTTGATGACGTTACTGTTATTCGGACTATTAACCATACAGCAGGTAAGTCACTCAATAAGTACAGTAAGATTATTGAGAATAATACTGAGATATCGCGGGTTACTGAAACAGAAGAGTTTACCTCAGATAAGTTTGGGCATACAGCTACAGGTCGTGTTGCTCAGACTACTGCTTCTGGTTATCGTGATGATGATGGTGTTCAATTAGATGAACCAATTTCTACTGAACAATCTATTAACTCTATTACTACTAACTTAGGTAAGAATGCTTCTGCTAGTAGAACTCATGGTGCATTAGTAAATAACTCAGGTGCTATTAATACAGAAGTTAATGATGTATTAACAGTGGACTCAAAAGTAGCATCGCAAGTGTTAACTAATGATGGCTCAACATCAGTTAAAGACTTTAATGTAGATAAACTGAATATCGGTACTGATGTACTACAAGTAGATGTACCAAATAGAAAAGTAACCATCAATGCCCAACTTGTGATTGGTAATCCTAATGACTTCAAAGGGGAAGCTGGTGACACTATTGTTGAAGTTTACCGTTACTCAGTTACTGCTACTATTTTCCCTGAAGATGGAACATGGCATGAGGTATTTGTTACAGGTGATTTGTATCGTATTAGTAATTCAAGTGTTAATGGAGTTATCGACCCTCTAACATGGACTGCTCCTGCTAAGTTAGCTGCTGAAGATGGTGCTAACGGTGACACTATCTATTGGGATTACCAATATTCTATTAATGGTTCAACGCTATGGCATCCAGTATTTGTGGATGGTGACTTATGGCGACAAGACCGACTAGTAACTAATGGTGTTCCAGCTCCATGGGATACTGCTGCACGTATTGCTGGTACTAATGGTGATAACGGTCAGATTGTTACAGTAGAATATGAATACTCTATTGATGGTTTAACTATTTGGCATACTAACTTTTCAACAGGTGACCATTACCGTAGAGAACGCATAGCTACTTACTTATATATTGGTGACCCCTCACCTACGTATACTGCTTGGTCATCACCGAGTAAAGTTGTACCTGTTAAAGGTGTTGATTACTTAGATGGGTATAATCAAGCTACTGTGTTCTTATATCAACGTGGTACGGTCACACCTGTTTTACCTACTGCACCATTAACCTATAACTTCTCTACTAAGGTATTATCTGGAACATTAGGAGGTTGGGCACAATCAATTCCAGCAGGTACTAACAACATCTATATTGCTGCTGCTTCTGCTGCCGCTGAAACTGTTACAGATACTATTGACCCAGCTGAATGGTCAGTAGGTTTACTAGCATCTAGTGGTACATCTGGTGTAAATGGACAGATTGTTCGTGCTGTATACCAAACTGCTAGTACTATTCCAGCTAATCCCACTGGTACTGCTATCCCACCGACAGGTTGGGATGCTAACCCACCAACCAATATTCCAGCAGGTGAGTTTACTTGGGTAGCCTATACTTATGCCGATGATACTAGTACTGCGGTTGGTTCAGGCTTTTGGTCTAATGCAACACAGTTAAGTGGTGATACTGGTGCAGATGGTATTGATGGTAAAATACTACGTGCTGTGTATCAAGCGGGTTTAACCGCTCCTACTTTACCGTCAGGTACTGTTATCCCACCTACAGGTTGGAGTGAAACACCTCCTTCTGTCTCAGGTGATAATGTAGTTTGGATTACTCTAACTTACGCAGATACAGCTACAACTGCTGTTGGGTCAGGTTTTTGGACACCTGTTGGTCAATGGGGTGGTACTCGTGGCAGTGATGGTATAGATGGTAAGATTATTCGAACAGTCTATAGTTCAGGTACATCAATACCTACCTTACCTACTGGTACAGTTATACCTCCACCAACATGGTCTGAAACTCCTCCAGCGCCAGTTGTAGGTTTTACTATTTGGGCTACTAGTACTTATGCTGATAATGACACAACACCTACTGGTAGTGGTTATTGGACTGCTGTTGGACAGTGGAGTGGTGCTTCTGGTGAAGATGGTAAAGTTATCCGTGGTATTTATCGTGCCGCTGAAACTAAACCCACTGACCCTACTGGTATAGCGATACCACCTGTAGGTTGGTATGAGAACCCACCAACACCAACTATCAATGAAGTAGTGTGGGCATCTTACTCGTACTCAGATACTGATACATCACCTACTGGTTCAGGAACTTGGACTGTTGCTGCTCAATGGAGTGGTTATAAAGGCTCTGATGGTGCTGATGGTATTGATGCAACCGAACGATATACATGGGTAAAATATGCTGATGATGCAAATGGTACAGGTCTTACAGATGACCCAGTAGGTAAACCATATATTGGTATTGCCTATAACCAAGTTAATCCAGTTGAAGGTACTAACCCGTTAGCCTATAAGTGGTCATTAGTTAAAGGTACTGACGGCTCAACTATATATACTGAATTCCAGTTCTCTAATAACCAAACTGACTGGCATTTCCCAGAACAGAATGGCGATTTCTACTTAAGAAGTCGTGTTGTAGATAATGGAGTAGCAGGCGATTGGGGGGATACTACAGTTATCCGAGGTAATGATGGCTCAAATGGTGTAGATGCCACTGACCGCTATACTTGGATTAAGTATGCTGATGATGCCGATGGTAATGGTCTTAGTGATTCCCCAGCAGGTAAGAAATACATAGGTATTGCTTATAATAAAGTTTCACCTTCTGAGAGTGTATCTCCTGACGATTATACTTGGGCACGTATTCAAGGTACTGATGGTAGTAACGGAGATACTATTTATGTTGAGTTTGCCTTTTCGACTAATGCTCTAGATTGGCATTTCCCAGAAGAAACAGGTGATAAGTATATACGTTCACGTAGAGTGGATAATGGTGTTCCTGAAGCTTGGGGTGCTACTACACTTATTACAGGTGCAGATGGTCAGGATGGCGCAACAGGTTGGCAAGCAAATACAGTATTCTTATTCCGTGATTCTGCAACTACTTTAACACCGAATGATACACCTACAGGTGATAACATTTATCGTTTTAGTACAGGTAAGATTGAAACCAGTATTAATAACTCATGGTTCCAAGATGTACCCACCAATGTAACAGGTAAGTTATGGATAACTACAGCTACAGCTTCTGCTAAGGCTGACCAAGACACAGATATCATCCCAGATACCGAATGGGCTGAACCTAAACTTTGGGTAGAGAGTGGCACAGATGGTACAGATGGTACTAGTGGTACTGGCTGGTATGTCATAGTTAAATATGCTGGTGTATTTCCACCAGATGCTACGGCTACAGCAGATTTCATTATACATACTGGACGTAATCCTGTATTAGATGACCATCTTACTTATATTGATAATTTGGTAACCACTACTGTATCAGAAGTTAAACGGTATAACGGTACTAGTTGGGTTGCGCCTTCTCAGATTATAGATGGTGACTTATTAGTTAACGGTACTATTACAGGGGAAAGAATTAACTCAAGTACTACTATTATAGCTGGTAATCCATCACCTCCTTGGAATCCTGCTGTAGCTACATCTATTGAGGTTGGTATTGGCCCTGATGAAGTAGGGTATTCAGTTAATAAATTCGGTATATTAGGTGACCGTACTGTACGTAATACTGTTATTAATAAGATTGTCACTGTTACTTCAGAGCGATTAACTAAAATTGTACCTAATGATGTACCAGATAGTTTAGCACCACTATATGTTACTTATGAGGACACATGGGTTGAGTATATTTGGAGTGACGGTTTATTAGCATGGGTTAATGTAGACATCCAATTACCTTCCGCAGCTGCTGGCTATATTTCTCCTATTGAATGGGCAGATGAACCTAGACCTACTGCATTTCCTATTGCTGGTTTAAATGGTACAGGTGATACACGTATATGGGTCGGTCAAAGTGCTGTTGAGTCTTATAATGCACCCTTTAGGGTTAGTAAAGAGGGTAGCTTGTATTCTAGGGGTGCAGATATTCAAGGTACATTATCAGCTAGTAATATTGATGGTTCAATTATTACTGGGGGTAGAATCTCAGGTACATCTATTACAGGTTCAATTATTATTGGTTCGGAAATCTATTCTAGTATTTCTGGTACGTTAGCTGAACCTGATGATAGACCATCTGGAGCTAGTGCAATTTATTACGGTAAGAAACCTGTTACCGACCCTACTCGTGTACCTGTATCGGTGTATGATGCAATTAACTATACTCGGATATCAACGCGAACAATAGGGGGTTACTTCCCTGTATCCTATAGTGGTGACCCTGAGATTATTGCTGATGAATATAGACATGAAACTCCTATATTACCTTCAGCTAGTACTGTTGAACCTATCTCTCGTGATAGATTCCGTTGGACAAATCCTGGGGTAAACGCAATAGTTAGTAGTGGTAGTATGGCTGCTGTTCGAACTATTATTGCAGGTCGTTCCCCTTTTTGGATTGATTTCTATATTAAATTAAAACAGGTGGGGGTTCCTGAAGCTAATTGGCCTACTTGGCATCATCATACGTATTTGCCTGCTAATTCAGGAGATAGAGTGCAAGTACCTATTACAACTGTAAATAGTACAGTTACAGTAGCGGGTATGACTTGGAGAGTGAAATTATCAGGTTACTATGAATTTGATAGCCACTCTAGTTTTGTTAATAGCGATTGGGTAAACTTTGATATCTCTATGGCAACTGGTGCTGGTAACTTTGGTAGCTATACTAATGAGGGTTTGAATGGTTCTTGGATAACTGAGATTACTACTGGTCAAGCACCCGGTCAATTTCCACAGTATACCGCGGTGTCATACCTTCAATCTACGTATACTACTGTAGTTAACATTGATAACTTAGTGAGACCTTAATATGAAAAAACCATTCAAATTTAAATTACCTAGTGGTGAATCAGTAACGGTATATACCAAAGTTGAACTAACTACATTTGGGTTATCTGCTGAAGTTATTGCTCAACGTACTAAACACCTAGCACATCATTGGGTAGGCCAAAGTAGTATTGAGAGAGACTGGCGTAATAGTGAATATGAAAAAACTGACTATATGCTTCTACCCTACTCACGCTATAAAGGGGAGGTACTTAGTAGTTCATCCAAACTGGATGATATTATCAAGTATCGTGATGACCTCTACTTATATGAGTATGCTACTGAGCAGTCACGCCCTATCCGACCTACATGGTTCAAGGAGTACTAATGGCAATACAAGTAACAGGTATCTTAAAAACACCTATGGATGCAGTATCCAGTGGAACAACTGTAAGGGTAATACCGACTGTAAATGAAGGTGAGACATTAATGACAATACCAGCATCTATTATTACAGGTGTTGATGGTTCATATGACTTTCAGTTAGTTGAAGGTACTCATACTATTGAGATTAATTTCAGTAGAAAGTATAACTTGGTGGGTACAGTAGTTGTTGATGGTTCAACACCAACAGTTATAACACTACCTGCATTATTGAATATCTAATAAAAAGCCCCTTAATGGGGCTTATTTTTTATTGAGGTTTAACTACATGATTATCAGCACGATATTTAAGTACTTCAATATCATTAGTATTAGCGTCAATTCGTGTATCAAAGTCAGACATTTCTAACCTAATCTCTTGGATATCCCTACTAATACTTTTAGCTACAACCCCATTTTGAGCCAATACCACTTGGTTATCAGACACCGTCATTAAGACAGCACCCCCCATTCCTATTGACCCTGTAATGAATGCTCCCATCACCATTTGTTCCATTTTAGTCATACTACTCATCCTAACCAAAAAAGTCCCCCGAAGGGGACTATGTTATTACCACATTAACGCCATAGAGAAATCAGAGTCAACATCAGCACCACTTGGCATAGCCTTAGTATTTACTGTTGGTTCACCCACTACAAATTCACCTTCAGCTAAAACCCCACCACTAGCATTCATTGAAGTAGCTCCAATATACGTAGAAGTAATGTCAAAGACATGCCCATCAATGTCAGTAGGTAGTACGGTATATATACCAGTAGTTACCTTAGAGATAGTAATACCATTTAGATATGTACCATGACGTGACTGTAGAACACCTGCCGCATTAACAGTAATAAACAGCGTATTACCCTTACTGTGGATAGTCGTAGCTTTCTTAGAATCAGAACGCCAGTTATTACCACGAGGGAAGTCTGTTTGCGTATAGGTAATGTTACCATCAACATTAGCTTTAGGTTGGTCATCGAAAGACTGTGGGTCATCAGCCTCCGCACGTAACACATCACCATTACCTGATACAGTAAGTGTAGTACCAACAGTGTAAGTACCTTTAGGTACAATTACATCTACAGGCAGTGGTGAACTAGGAATAATAAGCGATACGCTAGACTCTACTTCATCCCGAGTTAGTGTCACAGTCGGGTTGTTAGAGGAGTACAGAGTGGTACTTAGAATATAACCTACTTCATCTGTAGAGGCAGAAGAACCAGAGGTAATCTCCCAACGTCCACTAGAGTAAGAGGTATTAGCTTGCTTACCTACGGTAAATGCAAATACACCATCTATGTAGAGATTAGCGGTTGATGAACCAGCTTCACATCTAAATACGTACTTGATAACCTTATCAGCAGGAACAGTAATAGAACCACCACCACCAGATACGGCAGCAATAATTACATCATTACCTGAACGAGTTAGATTTACTAACCAACGACCAGCAGTACCATCGTAAGTTGTACCTACATGCAACCATAGGTACATAAGACCTACATCATGGCGGTAGTTAGTTGTCCACTCGAAACCGTTATCACGCATACTGGTTTCAAACGCAGTATCAAAGTTTCTTGCCAACACACCAGATTGGCTAGAACTGGCATCTATAATATTTAATAGAGTAGGGTAGCCGTACTGACCATTTACAACTGTTAAGTCAGCAGGTCTAGGTGCCTCCTCACAACCTTGAGCCAAGTAATCACCGCCAGCTAAATCAGCATAGTAAGACGCAATGTGGCTAGTAGCATTTACCTTGAATCGTGTAGCAGGTATCTCACTCCAATCACCAGACTTAAACACTTGAGGGCGACCATCCGTAGGATGGGCACGTAAGTTACCATCTTCAAATGGTGTTAGCCCAACATCAATTGCTTTAGGTAAACCAAATGCACGAGTATTAGAATGTAAATCCAATACCAAGTGACCTGACTTATCCACCTCTGCTTCAATTACATTTAATTGACCACGAGGTACACCTACAAAACCTGTAGTGCCTTTAGTTAAAGTTAGAATACCATCAGTAGGGAAGGTAAAGGTTCTACGGAAGTACTCACCTTTCTCTTGAGGTACAGGTAAATTACCTGAATCAACAGTATTACCGTCAGAGTCCACCATTGAGAATGAACCACCTGCTGAACCAGTAACTAAATCAAGTTCTAGTGTTACTGACACATTAGATAGTCGTAGTACACCAATCTTTGCTGGGTCAACGGTAAATACCATAGTTTCAGAGCTACCAGCAGAAGCCCAGCCTGGAACTGCTGCACCAGAGTATGCACCTTGTAAGTCTAGACTCCATGTAGCACCAATCGGGGCAAAGTCTACACTCATATCACCGAACTCAGTACCTGCCGCAACAAGGTCAGGTGAAGCGTTTGTAACTGAGTACACATAGCGTGGTGACGATATGGTAGTACCAGAAGAACCTGAGATTAATGTACCATCTGCAAATGACTCTAGTGTTTTAGAGTTACCAATATAGTGCTCAATCTTATCATTAAGGAAACGTAAACGAGAGCCAAGACCTGTTGGGCTACCGATAGATTCCGCAGAGATACCACCATTGAAACCATCATAGATGTTTAGTTCATCCCAACGGTCAGTAATCTCTTCTGATAGGATACGTTCTGAACCAGTTACTGTGTAGTAAGTCCAAGGAAATACCTGAGTGGTTGGGGCATAGTCTAGGCTAAGTTGACTTGCCGAAATACCTACATAGTTAATACCATCTAAAGATGTGCGTACTTGCAAATGGATAGGTGAACGAGGGTCATCTGTTTCTTGTATTACTCGGTAAGTAGCCCCAGCTATAGAAGCAGTAAGAGTAGATACACGCCCATTAATGCCTATGAAGTGATGCTCGTCATCAATAACTGCCCCGAATGAACCATTAAGGGATACACGTTGTGTTACGAACTCCCCTGTGGCTGCATCTTGAAGGTACATGATGAAATCAGCACCATAGCTATCAAAAGTACCCGCTGCCAGTGTGTCCCATACAATGATGTCAACCCAACCACCCGCAACACTAGTAAAGTTAATGTTTGCGAAGTTATGTCCAGTACCACCACTTGCTGCTGTTACTTCTGACCAAGCAGCATCTTGACGAGCATATTGCTTACCATCAACAGGAGCTTCTTGTAGACCGCCAAGAATAGTTGCACCATACCAACCACTAAGTACGATATCTACTGAGTTATTAGTTAGTGTGAATGCAGGATAAATACGGTCAATCTTCACTTTACAGAAGCCATCTGAACCAGTACTGATGAATAGATTACCTGATAGGTAGTTACACACTTCCACTACACAATGGGTATCAGTAGCAGTAGATGTAGTAATAGAACCTTCCATATTAATAACTTTAATATGGTCTTCTTTACCTAATGTTACTGCACCTGTGATAGTACCAATATCATATAAATTACTACCCATACCATATGTAATAACACTACCAGTAATTGTTGCTACAGGCATTAGGAAGTGGATATTAGCAGCAGGGGCAATATCTTCAACAAACACTGAAGAGTCATGACATACAATAGCTCTATGACTAGTATTTGGTAGCAATGCTGCAATTACTTCTGCACGGTGCAGTGTAGCAACAGGACTCTCAATACTACGTCCATCATTAGTGTCATCACCCGAGTTAGTTACATAGACAGACTGGAAACTCTCTAAGAACTGGATATCACCTGAAGCTAGACGTTCAGTACCAGCTAAGCGTTGTAGACGGTCACGAACATTAACAATCTCAGCTAAACCAACTAATGACAATGACTGCCACAGTGTTTCATTAAATAGACCTGCTGGAGCAGGGGTATCAGTATGACACTGGAAGTTCTGACCACTTGTTGGTTCATGAACTAATTGACCCACTGTATAACTAGAAGTTGCAGAGTAAGTATTTGGTTTTTCATAACCAGCATTACTATCAATTTCATCATGGTTCGATAGTACTTCTGCTTCCAGTAAACGGTTACGTTCACATAGTTGACGAGTTGAACTTTCATCCCACTCAGCGTCATTCCAGTTACCTGCAACAATATTAACTAAAGCACAGTACTCACGGTTAGTTGAAGTACGGTATACAAAGTCACCTGCATTGTAAGTAGCTGCTGCACTAAACTCAGCGGCAGTGTCACCACCGCGTATTTCAACAATGTCAGTATCATGACCACTAATACGGTCATTGTTATCAAATACAGAAGTCTTGTCCCAATCTGCTGCAAGGAATGCACCAGTAGTAGAACCTTTGTTACACGTATAACTGTAAGTATTGTAGAAACAACGCTGACCAAAAGCATATGTTGTTGAAGTATTATGAGCAGCAGGTCGAGCATCACCACGTACTTCTAAAACATCAGTAGTAGATTTACTGAATAATGGGTCAACTAAGTAGATACCACCAATGATTACATCACGGGCAAGAATAGCTACATCACCTGTAGGTTGTTGAGGGATATCCCAACGAGTATCAGCATAATTATTATAGATATTTACAGAACTACCCATTGTAGGGAGTATTAGTGAACCAGCTACTGTTACACGGACATCTCGATTACCTGAGTTAGTACGGCGACGGAATGTAACTAATACTTCACGAGAAGCTAAGAACTCACTACGTGGGATTGTTATAGCACCACTAGTTGCACCGATAGAATAAACGCTGTTACCTGCACCAATGTAGATGAACCAAGTACCTGTAGCTACAACGTCTGAAACACCTAATGATTCAAATACACCTGCTACATCATTAGTGTCTAATGCACTACCGTTAACTAAACCTTTATCAGTAGCTAGTTGTTTCAGATTACCTTGTAATGATTTAGAACCATTGTGGATATTCTTAATAGCCGATACATCAAGACGATTATCATCTGATAGTGAGGTAAGCAAATCACGTTGTTGGTCTGCTTCTACTGAACCTGCTAAAGAAGCATCAAACCAATTAGTAGCATCGAATACACCTGCTGGGTCAGCAATTGCAATCTTAGCTTTCCAATTCTTATTGGTTGTTGGTTCAAATACGAAGTCATCCGTACTGTAGTCTACGCCTGTTTCTGCGTAAGTTGGGTAAGCTTCAGCACCTCGTAATACTGTAGTAGTATCATTAAGAGCTAGATTACCAGTAGCATTATTACGGATAGAACTTTCGTTCCACTTAGTAATATCCCAAGCATCATTAATCGCATGGTCTACATTAGCAATATACTCACGGTCAGTTGCTGCAAGATAAACGATAGTACCTTTAGCATAGAACTGAGTAGCATCAAATTCAGCAGCTCTAGAACCACCACGTAGTTCATCTAAGTCAGTTGCTACAGCTACATGTTCTAATACTTTAACCAAATCTACCGAGAATACAGCTTGGTTCATAAAACAGATATGTAAATCAAACGGTACTTTATCGTTCAATCCTGGAGTTGTAGTAACATTCCAAGTAGTACGAGATGCCATAGTGTTTGAAGTTTTATCTTCAGTACCAGTTAACGGTGTTAACTTAGTACCAAAAGCAGTTGGGTCACCAGCAAACACTTGGATACGTTGACCTGCACCAGCACCAGATGTGCTCTCACGCAAGATATCAAGAACCATATCATCTTGTAACATACCACGAGGTATAATTAGCTCAGAGATAGCAACATCACCAGTTGGGTCTAGGTTGATACCGCTTGTGAAGAAACCATAACGGTCACCCGATATATACATACGCGGCATTACACGACCATTAGTAATACGCCATGTAGCATTAACACCCATACCTAATACAGAGGCATTAGCATCAGCTTGAGATAGAACTGTACCGTGAACGTAACCACCAGCAGCAGATGCAAATGCAGCAGCAGCAGCTATTTTAGTACCTGCTAATACAGCACCATAACGAGCTGCCTTGTTAGGTAGGTCAATATCTAAAATAATTTGACGTGAACTGTATAGGTAGATATCGCTAGAGCTAGCTGGGATATCAAAGAAACGTGTATGTGTAGCTGATTGGCTAGTATTCTCCAAGTTACCACGGGTTAAAATAAGCGGTGTACCTGATGCAGTAGCATCACCGTTGTATGCCCAAAGTTGACGAGTACCACCACTAGATGAAGCAATAGTTGTAATACGTAATTCTTGGGATTCAGTAAAATACTCTTTAGGTATCTTGAATACTAGAAGTCCAGTACCTGCTACTGTTGGGTCAGTACCATCACCACCAAAGAAACCTACATTGTTTGTTGTACTATAATAAAGCGGGAAAGCTCTACCAACTGTTTGTTCAAATGTAGCGGGAGCACCGATAGTACCTAAGAAGTCGTTACCTTCAGCAAAGGTAAAAGCATTACCATTGGTATAGCCAGCAGCAGTTGCAATCTCAACAATCTTACCTAGCATCTTAGTACCAAGGTTAGGTAAGTTTTGGATGGCAGAAGCATCTAATCGGTCTGAACCAATTAGGGTTTCTAGTTTATTCTTAATCTGGTCAGGGGTATCTGGAGAACCAGCACTACCGCTACCACCCCAGACTGGGGTTTCTGTAATAGGCATAATTAAACTTCCTTAGGTGTTACAACAACAACTGAATCATGAGTTTCTGATAAAGCCCAGATATGTTCAGCAACTAAATCATTAAAGTATAAAAGTTTGGTAGGTTTTAATACTGCTGCAATAGCATTATTACGGGGTACAGGTAGTGCTGGAGCCACTGTTGCTTGTACCAACAGTATATTGGTGTGTCCTGCGTAGTGATGAATAGAGCCATCAGTTTTATCTAATGAAATTTTAGTCCAAACATCATTTGGGACATTTATTTTAGTAGATGCCATTTTAAAGATTCCTTATGTATCATAGATTAGTACCCTACTGAGTCTACCAACATTTATGCTAAGGGACTAGTGTAGGGTCTTTTAAGGTACTATATAGGTGTCATTGAGCTATTATATTGCTTAAATTGACAGATGTTGGCAACTATCGTTGCTTTTTCCTCAAATATACATAAGAATATAGCCTATTAAGGCTGTTTAAGGACATGAAATGCCAGAATCAAACAATGATGGTTCAGAGAAAGTTGCTAAACCTACCAGTTTGCAGCCTGACTGGGCTAATGCTCCTACTGTTGGAGACTTAAAACAAGACCTGATGGATTCACAATCCAGTCATGATGGTCAAGTAGCTAGAATCCAAGAATGGCTCAATAACTTGAATATAGAGGGTAGTGCCTTACGTTCTAAAGTACAAGGCCGTTCTAATATTCAACCTAGACTTATCCGTAAACAAGCAGAATGGCGATATGCAGCATTGTCTGAACCATTCCTTAGTACTGAAGAACTGTATGCTATTGACCCAGTAACATACGAAGATAAAGAGTCGGCTATTCAAAATGCTTTGGTTCTGAATAACCAGTTCTCTACACAACTTAATAAAGTAAAGTTCATTGACGAGTACGTTCGTACTGGTGTTGATGAAGGTACAATTATAGTAAGAGTAGGTTGGGATACAGAGGAAGGTACGGTACTTGACGAAGTACCAATTTATGACTTCTACCCTGCCAGTGACCAACTACAGATAATTCAACTTCAACAGTTTCTTGAGATGCAACAAGCAGACCCTGAAAGATTTGCGCGAAATGCACCAGACCATATCAAGCAAGCTATACAGCTTACTCAGCAACAAGGACAACCAATCGTTCCTGTTCTACGTGAGACTAGACAAGTTGAACGCTCTGTATTACTGCGAAACCAACCTACTCTGGAAATCTGTAACTTTAACAATGTACATATTGACCCATCATGTATGGGTGATATTGATAAAGCCGGTTTTGTTATTTATTCGTTTGAAACCTCTAAGTCAGAATTAGAGAAAGACGGTAAGTATCGAGACTTGGATAAAATATTGGTATCTAATTCAACTGTATTAGGTGACCCTGACCATACTACTGAACTAAATGATGGCTTCAACTTTAAAGATGAACCACGTACTAGATTTGTAGCTTATGAGTATTGGGGTTTTTGGGATATTGATAACTCAGGTATGACTAAACCTATAGTAGCTACTTGGGTTGGTTCAACTATGATTCGTCTAGATGAAAATCCATACCCTGATAAGAAAGTACCATTCGTAACAGTACAGTACCTCCCAGTACGTAGAGAAATCTATGGTGAACCAGATGGTGCTCTATTAGAAGATAACCAGAATATTATTGGTGCAGTTACCCGTGGTGCTATTGATATCATGGCTCGAAGTGCTAATGGTCAAATTGGTATACGTAAAGATGCTTTAGATGCTGTTAACAAACGACGTTATGATAAAGGTATGGATTATGAGTTCAATCCAGCCGTTGACCCACGACAAGCTATTATTAGTCATCAGTATCCTGAGATACCTAACTCAGTCGGTTTAATGCTTAATATGCAACAGCAAGAAGCTGACAGTATGACAGGTGTTAGAGCATTCGGTGCTACTAATAGTGATGCTGGTTCAGGTACTGCAACTGCTGACCGTGGTGTACTAGATGCTGCATCTAAACGTGAGACAGGTATCTTACGTAGATTATCAACTGGTATTACCCAGATTGGTCGTAAGATTATCAGTATGAATGCTGAGTTCCTATCTGAGGAAGAAGTAGTACGTAGAACCAATGAAGAGTTCGTTACAGTTAACCGTGATGACTTAGCAGGTAACTTTGACCTTAAATTACGTATCAGTACAGCAGAAGAAGATAATGCTAAAGCACAAGAATTAGCTTTCATGTTACAGACTATGGGTAACAGTATGGATGCTAGTATGTCAGGTCTTATACTTGCAGATATTGCACGTTTACGTAAGATGCCTGACTTGGCTCATAAGATTGAGAACTTCCGTCCTCAACCTGACCCTATTGCTGAAGCGACTAAACAACTACAGTTACAAAAACTCCAAGCTGAGATTGCTAAACTACAATCAGAAGCAAATGAGAATGCTGCTAATGCTCAACTCGATATGGCTAAAGTCCAAGTAGAGAATGTTAAAGCTGGCAACCTACAATCGAATACAGACTTAAATAATCTCAACTTCCTAGAACAAGAGAACGGTGTAGCACATGCACGTAACTTGCAAAAGGATGGTGAACAAGCTCGAAGTAATATGGCTCTTGAAGTAGTTAAAGCTTCATTGGCTCAACAAACACAACCTACTAAACCAATCTCTACACAGTAGAGGAAACGAGGAAATACCAATGTCAGAACAAGTACGTAATATCGACCTAGAAATCGAAGAAGCTAAAAGTGCAATCAGCTTAATGGAAGCTGTAGAGCGCCTTTCAAAGAACCGTGACTTCAAACGTGTTATTGAAAATGGTTTCTTCCGCGATGAAGCTTCACGAGTAGCTTTACTTAAAGCTGACTTCCAAATGTCAGGTGAGAACCACCAGAAGGTTCTTAATAACCGCCTAACAGGTATCGGTGAATGCCACCAGTATCTATGCAATATCACTACTCTTGGTTTAATGGCTCAAAAAGCATTGAACGAAGCTGAAGATGTACGTGATGAAGTCCTAGCAGAAGAACTATTAGCGGAGTAATTCCATGAGCAATATTGATGCATTAGGCATGTCTGACGAGGATTTCCTTAACCAGTCACCTACTAGTTTCGATATGCCAGAGGAGCAGCCAGAGGCTGCTTCTACGGTCGAACCGGTAGAACTTATAGAGCCTATAGAACAGGTCATCGAGAATGACCAACCGACAGATGAAGTAACCGAAGAAGAACCTGAATTCCCAGAAGTACGGGAAGATGATGAACCACAGGAAGCTGGCCATGAAGAGACGAGTACTGACGAACCAGAAGAGAAGACTGCTGAATCGGAAGAAACTGCTTCAATGGACTATGAGGGCGAGTACAACAAGATATTAGCTCCGTTCAAGGCCAATGGTATGGATATGCAGGTAAAGTCGCCTGAGGAAGCCATACAGCTCATGCAAATGGGTGCAAACTACACCAAAAAGATGCAAGGCTTGCAACCTAACCTTAAACTGCTTAAGATGTTAGAAAAGAATGAGCTATTGGACGAATCTAAACTAAACATGTTAATTAACATTAGTGAGGGTAACCCAGAAGCAATTTCTAAATTCATTAAAGACAAGGGTATTGAACTCGATGACTTTGATGATGAAAGTAAAGAGTTTAAGCCTAGAGATTACACTGTTAACGAAGCTGAGATGAAAGTAGCCGAGGTGCTCTCAACTATTGAGAATACGCCAACATATGCTCGTACTATTGATGTGGTAGGTAACAAGTGGGACTCTTCTAGTAAACAGACACTCTCTGAGAAACCAGAAATCATCGCTACAATTAACGAACACATGTCTAATGGCATCTTCGATAAAGTAAACGGTGAAGTACAACGTCAAAAGACATTTGGTGGTTTAACAGGACTTTCTGATTATGACGCTTATATGACGGTGGGTAACCAGATACATCAAGCAGGTGGTTTTAATGAAGCACCCAAGCCAGTAGCAAGTACACCTATCCCAGCTAAGTCGAAAGATGATACAGCACGAACGCAAAAGCGTAAGGCTGCTAGTTCTACTAAAGCTGCTCCAGTTAAGACACAGAAAGAGGAATTCAATCCTTTATCTTTATCTGACGAAGAGTTTAGCAAACTACTTAACACTAACTTATAGAGATAATTATCATGGCTAATGACACTACTCAAATTAGATATAATGACCCACTAGGTGGGACTCCTTCGGATATCGGCCCACAGTTCCGTACCGACTATTACCACAAGAAAGCACTGATTGAAGCACAAAAAGAACAGTACTTCTCACAGTTAGCTGATGTTACTGCAATGCCTAAGCATTTCGGTAAAACTATTAAACGCTTCCACTACATGCCATTACTAGATGACCGTAATGTCAATGACCAAGGTATTGATGCTGCTGGTGCAACTATCTCTGATGGTAACCTTTATGGTTCAAGCAAAGATGTCGGTACTATTACTTCTAAACTACCTGTACTTTCTGAAACTGGTGGTCGAGTAAACCGTGTTGGTTATACTCGTATTAGTATTGAAGCACAGTTAGAGAAACTTGGTTTCTTCGATGAATATACTCAAGAGTCACTAGACTTCGATACAGATGCTGAACTGTATGAGCATATCTCTCGTGAAATGATTATGGGTGCTAACGAAATCACAGAAGACGTTCTACAAATTGACTTGTTGAATGGTGCTGGTGTTATTCGTTTCGGTGGTGATGCTACGTCTGATGCTACAATGACAGGTGAAGGCGCAACAGTATCGTTAATCGACTACAATGACCTACAACGTATGTCTATTGACTTAGATAACAACCGTACACCTAAGAAAACTACTGTTATTACTGGTTCACGAATGGTTGACACTAAAGTAGTTAACTCAGGTCGTTTCCTATATACAGGTTCTGAAATGGTTCCAACCATCACTAAGATGACTGACCACTTCGGCAACCAAGCATTTGTATCAGTAGAGCATTACGCTCACTCAAGTTCTGTTACAGGCGCTAATATGATTAACGGTGAGATTGGTAAAGTAGACCAATTCCGTATCGTACAGGTTCCTGAGATGGCTCATTGGGCTGGTGTTGGTGCAACTGCAACTGGTTCTAACCTTGGTTACCGTGAAACTGGTAACAAGTACGATGTATTCCCAATGTTATGTATTGGTGCTGCATCGTTTACAACTGTTGGTTTCCAAACTGACGGTAAATCAGTTAAGTTTAAGATTAAGAACAGCCGTCCTGGTTCTGATATGTCTTATAGCCAAACTGACCCATTTGGTGAAACTGGTTTCAGTTCAATCAAGTGGTTCTATGGCACAATGATTCTACGTCCAGAGCGTATTGCTCTAGCTAAATCAGTAGCTGAAATCTAATACTATGGGGTAGCTTCGGCTACCCTTTATTACTCTTGCGAAAGCATGTATACCCACCTCCCCAATGGAATTTTATTATGACTGAAGAACTAAATGAATTTGAACCACAAGAAATTGACCTACTAAAATCTCGTGCTACTGACTTAGGTATTCGCTTCTCACCAAACATTGGCGTAGATAAACTACGTACTAAAGTTAATGAAAAGATGAACCCAGATGTAGACAGCGTTGAAGATGTTAAATCTAAAGTTATGGCGAAGAACCAGAAACGTCAGCAACAGATTAAAGATGCCCGTAAACTAGTTCGTGTTCGTGTAATGAATATGAACCCTAATAAGAAAGATTGGAAAGGTGAGGTATTTACTGTAGCTAATGCTGTAGTAGGTACAATTCGTCGTTTCGTTCCTTATGACGTTGAATGGCATTGTGAAGACTTTATCTTACAACAAATCAAAGCACGTAAGATGTCTCGCTTCTATACTGTAATGAATGATAAAGGTATGAAGATTCGTAAGTATCGTTTAGTACCTGAATTCTCAGTAGAAGAGTTAATACCTCTAACTTCAGCAGAATTGAAAGCTTTAGCTGATGACCAGAAGAAACGTGGTGCTATTGACGAGGACTAATTATGATTGAAATAGCTGACTTAACTGGTGGTGAAGTACAAGGCGCAGGGATGTTCGATGAACTGATGCGTACTACTAAAGCTCACTTACAGTTAGAATTTAGTGAGGGGCGAATAACTGGTGTTGAATATGCTAACGCATATCTTAGTGCTATGACTTCTTCTTTAGGTACAGCATCTCAGTTTATTTTGCAGTATGAACTTGCGAACCAACAGTTACTATTGGCTCAAGAACAGATTGACCAGACTAAACAACAGACTGCTTTAGTTACTGCTCAGATAGCTAAGATGGAAGCTGATACTGATATCTCAGTTAAGCAACTTACTATCATGGACGAGCAGTTAGCTCAGATGGTTCAACAAACAGCGTTGACCGTTAAGCAGATTGATAAAGCTGATGCTGATATTCTTATCGCAACTAAACAACTATTAGTTATGGATGCACAGATTGCACAAGTTACATCGCAAACTCGTATCTCTGACCAACAGTTGATTAATACTACGAATGAGAATACCACTATTACTAAAGGTCAAAATAAACTTGATGCTGAGATAGGTATCTTGAACCAGAAACAACTAACTGAGGAAGCTCAGATTAAAGATGTTGTTAATGGTGCTAATGTAGAGGGTATTCTAGGTAAACAGAGTGCTCTATATGGTAAGCAAGCTGATGGTTATACTCGTGACTCTGAACAGAAGGCAGCTAAGATACTCATTGATACATGGACAGTACAGCGTTCTACCAATGAATTATTAGACCCTTATCCAAGCTTTACGAATACTAAGATTGAACCAGTAATACAGAAGCTTATTGCTGGCGTTGCTTAGTAACCAATAACTGTTACATACTTAAGGGAGCTTCGGCTCCCTTTTTTCATAGGAGAAATTTATGGGATTATTTTCAAAGAAGGTGACTCAGGTAGAGTCCCTATCACTACTACTATACGAGGACACCCCTAACTTAGTAGCACGGTCAATTTTTACATCAGTTACTAATGACCGACCAATAGCAGATGACTTGGTAGCCAACTACCTTAGTAGTGTTTCACTTAAAGCTAACCAGATGTATAACTATGGTAAGAACACTTATACACTAGGTTTACCTAATGGGCGTACTGAATATATTCGTGCAGACGATACAGCTGTTAAACTGGTTATTGAACGTAATGTTGGTTCACCTGTCTACTTGTCGTTTAGTTCAATAGAAGAGTGCAATGCTGATTACTATGCTTGGCAGTTTATGGAACCTAATCGTGGTTGGAACTATGCTACAGATGTAGTTACTAAACCCCCTTTTACGCCTGTGAATATAGTAGGTAGTGTGACATTTACTAATGCTCATATTGTTAATGCCCATACTATTGATATCTACTACTCATATAAGAATACTAGTGGTAATACTATAACTAAGGCTGAACGTGTCCCTGTAGTTGATACTATGCAAGAAGGTGCATTGTTCTACCATACTAACTATTATCTCTTAGACGACCGTTTAGAGCTTATTGGTGAGCGTCAGTACTATAACTATAATACTACATTAGGGACTGAACCATCATTGACATTACCAGCAGGTATTGTTGAACAGTCACCGTATTATCCTATTGTTCCTTTACGTGAGAATAATGTAGACCTTACTGCCAAGTCTCTTGAAAATACTGACCTATACAGAACCAGTAAGGCATGTCTTAAGCGTATTGGGTTAAAGTTTAATGAGTTAGGTGATGCAATTAATGAAAGTCCTGATATTAATGATGTTGACCATGCTTATGTGATATTGGCGGTACATCTACAATCAGATGTGCAGAACTCTATTGAATACCTACATGACTATTTCTCCTATCTAGGGGATATAGCTGAGTATACTAAACAAGACTTTGATTATTGGAAGCAGTATGAAGGTGCATCCCCTCCTCCTGTTAACAAGATGACTATTTCAGATGCTAGACTTAAAGTAGACATAGTCTATAACTATATTACTAAAACAATACGTGCTGGTTCAGTTGGTGACATAGGTGAAGTTACTCGAACCAATACAGTAGTAAGTAGAGCTACAGTTACTAAGGAAGAAGAACATAAGAAAGGGGGTACAGTAAATGTATTCAGTTATGGCTATGAACAGTCATACGTTACTTTTCGTAAACAGATTGCTACTAACAGTTATGAAGAAGTAAGGGTATTCGGTCTAGTACATGTGAACCATATCTATGGTAGCTATACTGTAGAGACTACCATTGCTACTAGCTTATCAACTGACAATGATGACTTCTGGTTACCGTTACATGTAGTAGTGTCTAAAGCTAGGGGGCTAATGGCTCATGAAGCTATTATGTATGACTCAATACGTATCGTGTTTAACTGTATAACCGTTACTAAACTTAAGTGGTATGAGACTGGGTTCTTCAAGTTTGTAGTAACAGCAGTGGGTATTGTCTTATCGGTTATGTCATTAGGTTCAATGGCTCCAATGATTGCAGCTGGCTTGCAAATTGGTCTTGCTGCTGGTTACCTAATTGCCGCAGCTTTAGTTATTACAGTACAACTAGGTTTCCAGTTATTAATAGATGTGATTGGTATTGATAATGCGTTCTTCCTAGCTGTTGCAGTAGTAGCTGCTGCTATCGTAACTGGTAATATTCCTGCTGGTATTGACGGTGTATCATTTGCTGATGCTTTGATGTTTGCTTCTAGCAGTTTACAACAAACTATTGGTTCAGCTATTGAAGATATACTAAAAGAGATAACAGGCCAAATGGCAGAGTTGGTAGAACAGGCAACTGAAACTCAGAAGGAGTTAGATAAAATATGGGAAGACTTGGATACATCTATAGGACTTGACCCATTAGCACTAGTAAGATGGACGTCAGCTACATCCATTGATACTACAGAGACACCAGAAGAGTTCTTCTTTAGAACTACACACAGTGGTAATATCGGTGTGAGAGCACTAGACGAAGCTGAATCGTTTGTGACAAACTCACTTAAACTAGAGGGAACATCCCCTCTACATTCACTCTCTATCTAAGGATTAAATTATGGCGTATGACGCAAATTATAAATGGACACCAGATACTTCGGCAGGTAGTTATGGTGCAGGGGGCATTAATAGTTGGGGTGGTGGTATGCAGAACTTTAATGCTGTCCCATCTAACTATGGTGTTATGCCACAAAATACTTTTAACCCTAATCAAAATGCGGGTGACTTCTTTAGTAGTGGTCAATCAAATAACCTATTTAGTAATGGTAGTAATATTAATCAAGCCGCAGCAGGTGACTTCTTTGGTGCGCAGGGTATTGCACCAACAGGTACAGCAGGAGCTAATTTAACTAACCAAGATACAGGTGGTTTCTTCGATAACTTTGGTGGTGAAAATGGTTGGGGTGGTACAGCACTACAAGGTCTAGGTGGTTTAGCTAGTACATGGTTAGGCGTACAAGGTCTAGGTGTAGCTAAAGACCAATTAGCTTTCCAAAAAGATGCCTTTAACCGAAACTTCGCACAACAACGTGCAAACCAAGACCAGTATCGTGCTGACCGTCTTGAAACAGAAAAAGCAGCATTTGCATAAGGAGTAATGTATGGCAATTCCAACGTGGAGAAATGTTAGTACTGGTAGTAATGCCTCTGCTAATAATCTCTTAGTAAACGCAGGTAATCAATTGACCCAAGGTATTAGTCAACTTGGTTCAACTCTTGATACCTATAATCAGAAACAAGCCAATATGGATGCAGCTGCCTTTGACCAGTCATTGAGCCAAGGTATCTTAGAATCTGGTGGTAACCGTCAAAGCTACTTAGATAATACCGCTCAACAGATTGCAGGTAATACTAAGTTATCATCTAGTGAACGTGCTACTAAGATGGCTGATGCTACTGCTGAGTTCGATGCATTAGCTGGATTAACTAATCAACAACAAGCTACTGTGGCTAAACAAAAAGAGGCTGATGCTGCTAACCTAGCTGGTATACAACAACAACAAGATTATCAGGTACGTGACTTAAGTACTCAGTTAGGTTTTCCAGCTGAACAATATGGTTGGGCTAGTGATACTGATACTACTGATAAAGATGTTGAAAGTCAGTACTCTCACTTAGGTGACTCAGGTATGAACATTCGTGCTATTCGAGATGCTATTCAAGCTGAGATTGGTAAGATATCTGCTAAGGAATTAGAGGGTATTCTTATTAATGCTGGCGCTAGAGATTGGGCACCTACTAATGATAACTCTATTGAAGTTACTCGCGGTAATCTAATCAATGCAGCTAAGAAGTATAAAAAAGATATTACAGGTCGTGAGGGTCTTACAGCTTATAATGACTTAATTAAGCAACAGAAAGCTCAGACTAAATCATTCACTGACAGCACTGCTGCCGCACTTAAAGATTTTACAGCTCGTGCTGGTCAACAAAATATTGGTGTAATTGGCGGTAATCAACGTCAAGCAGTTAACTTCATTCCAACCCGTTAGGAGGGCACATGGCAGTTATTGACGATGTTCAACAAATCACTGGTGGTAATACAAACGGGGGTAATGTAACACCTACCTCTGTCAATGCTGCCAGAAGTTTCTTCACCAACATGGGAACACCTGAAGCTAAAGCACAGTCTGTTGAGAATGTATCACCTAGTAAGCTAGATGCAGTCACAGCAGCTTCTGATATTAAACGTGTAGAAATGGGTGGTCAGCCAGTTGCTAAGCCACAACGCCCATTAAACGCTGCACAGACGAACTTCGTAGATACCTTACGACCTGAAGCTACTATAGCATCCAAAGAATTGGGTATATCACCTGAGACAATGTTAGCTGTTATGGCTCAAGAATCAGGTTGGTCTGGTTCAGCTAAAGATAACAACTACTTCAATATTAAGGGTGGTAGTGGTCGTACAGTTGAAGCACTAGAATACGATGCAGAAGGTAACCCGTATTACGAAACATCTACATTCCGTAACTATGAGAATGCAGGTGAATCAATGCAAGGTTATGTAGATTTCCTTAAGTCTAACCCTCGTTATGCTGGTGCATTAGAACTAGCAGCTAAAGGTGATGATGATGGTTTCCTACAAGCTATCCAACAAGCTGGTTATGCTACTGACCCAAATTACGCTAATACAATTACATCTATTAAGAACCGTCTTGGTGTAGGTACTCCTACTACTCAAGCTGCTGATGCGGAGGCTCAACGAATTTCCGATGAACAAGCACAAGCAGAAGCTACAGGTAGTGAAGCTTTCCCAGAAGCACCTATCCCATCAGCTGGTGGTGTTGATTCAAGTCTGAGTGTACTAGACCGTTTGAACCAACCAACTATTGTTGAATCAGAAGAAGTACAACAAGCTCGAACCAAGGCTAAGTTTGATAAGATTGGTACAGATGTAAGTAAGTTCTTCAATGACCGATTAGACTTAGTATCTGCTACAGGTGAAGGACTCTTCGAAGCTGCCAGAGGCAGTATTACAGATGCTTATGGTGACTTAGATTCAACTAGTAAAGATATTGTAGATACTGGTATCGCATTATTACAGGGGGCATCAGAGCTTACTGGTTCAGCTATTGCTTATCCAGTTAGGGCTATAGCGGAAGGTACTAAAGTAGATGCTGCTGTAGAGGCACTAAACAAAGAAACTGAGTTAGGTGACCAGATTACTGCTTTGAATGCGCAGAAGACAGGTGAGCCAATCAATGATGCTAATATCAGTAATCAGATTGCTAAGTTACAAGAACAACGTGGTGAACAAACTAGAATACTAGACGAGACTACTAACGATACTATCAACTCAGACCTAGGTACTGAGGTTGGTGATACATATCGTGAAGAAGCAGAGTCATACAAATTATGGTCAGACTTTGCTAATGAAACAGAGGAAGCATTTGGTGGTTCAACTGCCGAGGTAGGTGACTTAGAGAAACTAGACTCAGCGAACCAAGCAATTGATAAAGCATTCAATGATTCTTACACAGACTTTGAAGAGAAAGGTGTAACTGTAGAGACTGTTGGTGATTCATTTAGCAAAGTAGTTAAAGCAGTTAATGATAATGCTGTGGGTACTGCTCAAGCTATTGTTAAACAACTACCTCAGTTATACAAAGCTGTACCTTCACTACTTAGTGCGGCAGGTAATTCACTTAAGACTGCACTGCAAGCATTTGAAGAGAAGAATGGCCGTGAACCAAATGAAGATGAACGTACAGGTATGCTTGTACTGTCAGGTATCTCTGGTTACGTAGGTATGAAAGGCGATGACATCATGAAAGGTGCTCTCGCTCCAGCAGTTAGTAAACTTGGCTCAAAACTATTCCCTGATAATTCATTCAATAGATTGTTTGGTAACTTAGTTGGTATTCCAGCTCGTCTTGCTGCGGCAGGTGGTGGTGAAGCTGTAACTGAAGCTGCTGAGAGTGCTATTACTCAATATGCTGGTACTGGTGAAGTATCTGGTCGTGAAGCATTTGTAGCTGGTGGTCAAGGTGCTGTACTTGGTACAGGTACTACTGCTGCTATTAATACTGCTAGAAACCCAGCGGTTCAAGCGACAGCTAAAGTAGCTGCTAAAGCTACAGTTGCTACTGCTAAAGTATCTCCTAAAATTGTGGGTGGTACTTTAAAAGGTGCTGCTATTGTTGCCAAGAAGACACCTAGTGCTGTGCTTGCAACTACCGATGTTATTGAGCAAGCAGTTAAGGGTGCTTATAATATCCCAACAAGATTACGAGAACTTAAACAACGTAATGTTGAGAAAGCTCAGGCTGCTGCTGTAGCTGCTGCTGTTAAAGAGGAGGCTCGTGTAGCTCAACGAGATGCTGTAGTAGAAGGTACATTTGTACGTGAAGAAACTGCTGAACCTGAAGTTATTGTGCCTGAACCAACACCTACTGTATCTGAAACTCCTTCTCCTGAAGAAGTAGTTAATACTATTGAGGAGGTTGCTAACTTATCTGAGGTAGCTGAGAACCATGTAACAGCTAATGCAGATGTACGTGGATTACTGGATAGCGTTGTTAATTTTAGTACTGGTTTCCAAGGTCTGAACGCTGAGACTGTTAATGAAGATACTGACGTAGCACAGATGCTTAGTAATGTGTCAGGCTTTAATGGTGCAATGCAAAGTACTGTGGCTCAAGCAAATGAGTTACTTAATACTAATCTATCACCAGAAGATAAAGCTGTAGTAGACCAAGTTATTAGTACTATCAATACCGATACTCAAGCTACTGGTGCAGGTGCTATGGCATCTCTAGCAGCTAACAACCCTATTGTTGCTGAAGGTATTGCTAACCTATTTAAGTTTGCTACTGCTACTGACCCTGCTGAACAGCAAAAACTGTACACTGAGTTTGAAACTGCTTATGTAGGTAATACCCCAGAAGAAAGAGCAGCTGCACAGAATGCTATGATACAAGCATTACTTAAAACTACTCTGTATTCAGGTGAGTTATTAGGTGACCCATCAGTTACTACTGAGAACTTACGTACAGCTGCTAACTTAGCTACTGACTCTAATACTAAAGAACAGTACACAGCTCTAGCTGATATTAGTTATATGGATTCAGTATCCAAGGATGTATTAAGTGGTACTGACCCTTGGTTCAAAGGTGTTTCTACTCACTTAGCTGACTTACGTACCGCGCTAAAAGGTGAAGGTAACTTCAAACCAGCAGATATTACTAGCCGTATAGATAACTTCTATAACCAACGTGTTAATAAGATTGCTAGTCTACAAACTGCTATAGCTCAAGCCAATCAAACAGGTAAGCCTCAGAAATTAGCATCTGGTATTGAGTGGGCTGAACCATATACAGTTCATCCGTCTATTAAAGGTATTAGAGCTGCTGAGAAATTACTTGATAAAGTAACTCATGAACGTGACTTAGTAGGTTATGGTTTACAAGCTGCTAATACACTACAAGGCTTTACAAGCTCAGAAGATGTGATTACTGCTGCTAATACATTCCGTGAGTCAGCTGGTCAAACACAAGTTACTCCTAGTCTAGAAGCAGAAGTAGAGCCAACAATAGCTAGTTTAGCTAATGTACGCCCAGTGACTATTGTAGATGGTGAAGTATTTAGCGGTGATGAAATAGTAGGTATTGTTGGTATTGCTACTTCTGGTGATGAAATTAGTGTGTCACCTGATATTAAGCAAGGTTACGGTGAAGGTACTTATATTGAAGTAGCTAAACAACAACCAGATAAACAAATAGTAAGTTCAACGGATTTATCCTCATTTGCAGAATCTCTATGGAAAAAGTTTGAGAAAAAAGGGTGGGCTGTACCTGAACAAATTGGTGAATTCCCTAACGGTGACCCACATATAATTTGGCGAATGAAACCGTATAACACACTAGTTGGTTCTACCGATTTCTCACCACAGTCTATTGCTGAACGTGATGCACAAGACCAGTTAGATGAACAAGCAGATGCTGCTGCTATCGCTCAAGCTACGGCTGAACGTCAGTTAATAGCAGACAACCTAGCAACAGAACAAGGTGTAGTAGAGCAAGCACAAGTGGCTACTGATACTAAGGTACGTCCATTAGAAGAAGCAGTAGACAAGTTCTATGAGCCAAAGCTTAATGACGAGACTCAAGCACAGTATGACCGTCGTACATCTAACCGTTATAAAGAGGGTACAACTAAGATAGGTAACAGTCCTGTATGGCAAGAGAACACTGTCATGGACACACTGACTACTATAGCTGCTGATGCTAAATTACCTGTTCTAACAGCTCAACTAACTGAACTGGACTTTGACACAACTAAAGTTAATCAAGCTGACTTGGCTCAGATTAAGAACTTGGCTGCTACTCGCGCTAAATTCAACGCTAAGATGGCTAAGTTAGCTAAGTTAGTTACTGATGGTGACGCTAGTACAGGTATCAAGTCTAAGTTTAAAGAGAACAATGTTCTTCGCCAACTATTAGATGCCGATGGTAACTTCTTACCTAAAGTACAAGATGCTGCATTCATGGCTTACTACAATACAGTACAGCCTGTAGGTGAGAGCCTATATACAAGTGACGAATCACTAGTGAAGATGCTTGGTCTTACTGATACCGATGAATTAGCTAACATCCCAGGATTGTCTAAGTTACGTAACCTAGGAACGGCTGTATCGAGCGAGGACTTTGGTGATGCGTTTGGTCGAGCAATGGGGTTACGTTTAAACAAAGGCGTACCACTGAGCGTACAAGACCGTATTAACAGTGCTATGGGTTACTCACTTAATTCAATCTTACAGACTGACCCAGAGTTCCATACACGAGAAGTACAACAACGTGATGTTACACCAGAGGCTTCTACAGATATTCTGTTCCGTGGCTTTGCAATACGTACTGCTGAGAATGATGCAGAGGTAGCTGAGATTACGGGTGAACCTGTTGCTAAACCTGTACCTGTTAGTGACTTGTTCTTTAGTTATGGTAAAGATGCTAGTAACGCTATGCGTTTCGCTACTGACCCAGCTATTGCTGCACCTAAGAACTGGATAGATGAAGTACCACCCAATGTATCAGAGAATGAAACCCATATCCGTAGTACTGAGAAGCTTACTGCTGCTCAACGTAAAGCTGAGAATCTGTACCGTAAGGTAGCTTGGAAAGCTGACACACTAGTTAGTTCATTCAGTGATGCTATGGGATTAGATGGTTTCAAAGCATTGAATGGTTTTGTAGAAGATGCACAACTAGATGAACTCAATATCAATGAACGCCGTAGTGTAGAAGGTACTAACCTTAAACTGGTTGACCAGTATGAGAAGATGAATAACATGTTAGGTCAGCTTAGCACTAATTCACGTATCTACTTTACTAGTAGATTCTCATTGGTTCGTCGTCAACAGATGCAAGGTGAGGTTAATCCTCAAGGTGATAAGTGGCATCGTGCCGTATTAGCATTAGCTAATAGTCCAACCATTACTAAGATGAACCTTAACAACCTATCAGGTAAAGGTGTTCGAGGTGACTCTTATTACTTCGTTCTTGCATTGGGTCAAGCACTCGGTGTAGACGCTGATAAACAGGCTAACAAAGTTAGTTACCGTCAGACTGCTCAGTTAATTCAGCAAGCTTACAATGATGAAAACTCATTACCTAGTCGTCTAGCTGCATTGATGGAACCAGATGGTACATTTGAGTATGGCTCAGAAATCCCAGCAGATATTATTGCTGAGTTTAAAAACCAAGCTGGTGGTAACTTCCATAAACAACAAGGCATCTTAACTCTAGCTAAGTTAATCAATGCTACATTTGCTAATGGTCAGGTATCTGAGTTTGAACACTCACTTCGATTTGAAGTGGATGGTCTTACTAATGGCCCGTTCCACTCTACGTTCCTAACTGGTATGGGTAACATGACTAGTGAGCAAGCTGATGAATATATGAAACGTGGTGGTTTCATGTCTGATGCTGATGCTGAGAGTACACATTCACAAATTGGTAATGAACGATTCCGTGACTTCTACCTAACTGCTGCTGATAAGGGTCAAGAGTTCCTTCAAGCAATCATAGGTCAGTTACGTGAAGATATTAAGACTGGTAGTAAAGGTAAGAAGTTTCGAGCCACTAAACAGTTAGAGGGTATCGAGTTTTTGGAAACTAAGACTAAGAACCTGTCATATGGCCCAGAAACCAATGAACTTACTATTGAACGTGGTGGTACTAAGAACCCTGTAACCGTAACAGTATATGGTGGTGGTTCAACGGGTATTCATCGTTCTATGGCTAATGAATATGCTGAATCATTCTATGCTGAGATGTCTGAGTTTAACCGTCGCTTTGGTCAAGTTAAGACTCAACAAGAGGCTGTTGCTCTACGCAAGGAATTGGTTACTCAGTTGAATGGTTGGGGTAATGTTATGTACATCAAACCTAATCAGGATTTGGGTGTGCTATACAACGTAAACCAAACTAAATCTGTTAAGGAAATACGTGATGTACTTAAGAAAGCTACTCTAAGTACCCCAGAACGTGATGCTTTACTACAGACTGTTAAGCAAGGTGCAGGTGGTGCTATTACTGCTGGTATTGATGATGTATTCGCAGGCAACAAACATACTGCTGCACTGATGAACTCGTCACTTAATATGGTTACTGTCATTGCTAATGATACGTTTGAACGTGCCTATAGAAAGATACATGCTCTACGTGTAGAACAGAATGTCATTAACGAAACCGATTCTTTACCTAAAGAAGATGTAGATGAATTACTAGCTGCTATTCAGAAGAGCTTACCGTTTGTTAAGTCTGCTGTACAAGGTAGTAGTGTAGATGTATCTAAGCAAGGTTCTAATGCTATTGCTGGGAATAACAGAGTTAGTGCGCCATCTCTTACTACTAGTACTACTACAGCATTCGGTAAGAATAGTGGTAAGGCTAAACTAAGTGGTGTTGGTATTAAACATAGTACTACAGGCTTCGCAAGTCCCGGAGTACGTGGTATTCCAGTGCTTACAATCTCTGTGGATGCTAATACTATGGTTCTGAACCATCTATTACAAACTAAGAATGGTAAGACTCTTAACGTACTAGATGCGAATGACACTGTGGCTGATAAAGATGTGCGTTACTCTAACGAAGTATTCAATGCTGCTGAGTTCATGTCTATGATGGCTAGTGACCCATTGCGTTCAGTGCAGTTAGCTATGAACCAATCTATTACCTTTAATAGTAAACCGTTTGAAGTAGCTGGTATCTCTATTGACCCAATCCTAACTACTGCTAACTTACAGAATGCACCAGTAGAGGATAGTCAGGAACAATTACGCCAAGCTCTTAATGACTTGTCATTACCTATCCATAAAGGTCTACCGTCTTTCCGTGACAGTGGTAACTTGCAAGAAGCGATGACTTACATTGCACAGCAGCTAGAGATTGAACGTGCTAATGCACAAGTAGCTCGTAATCGTTTTGTATTTGATAACCCATCGTTACTTATGAACCAAATGGCTGGTATTGATAATGGTGGTGCTCGTATTGAGGCTGGTCAGATTAAACTATCTAGTAAGGCTAAAGCTCTTATTGGTGAATCAGGTGTAGCTACTGTTGATAACTTTAATAAACAACAAGCTGCACGTAAGAACTCATGGGATGCTTCTGATAAACAACCTATCATTGATACACGAGCTGAGACTCTTCGTCAGGAAGCTGCTATAGGTAGTAATCCTGCCCGTGAACAACTGGCTTATGAATTTGACCAACTTACTGGTCTGTTTCAAGGTCTGCGTGCTAATGGTCGTTATGACTCAGATACTGTTAGCTATGACCTAGCTAACCAAGCGAACCAAGCTAAGTTTAAAGAACTGCTATTTGGTAGTGAGGTTGCTAGAGATTTCAAACAGGAAGAAGGTAACGAACAGTTTGTTACTAATGGTTACATACCTAATAACGGTATCTTGTTTGAGGGCGGTGCTAATCAGAAGAACATTGATAAGATACTTAAGAACGTAACCATTGAGATTACAACTGACCTACCTAAAGGTGTTGATGGTTCAATGACTGTTGATAATGGTAAGTACCATATCAAGATACTTAAAGGTATTAGCACTAAGGATGCTTCTATTGTTCTACAACATGAGATGACCCATGCTCTAGTAGCTAATGGCCTAGCTAAAGGTGTAAATGATTTACTAAGTAAGACAGCATCATTTGAACGTAGTTTGGTTCAAGAACAGATGCAACAGATTAGACGTTTTATTAGATGGCAAGCAACTCAACCTGCTACACCAGAATCAGCCTTACTACAAAAGTATATGGGTGCGTATAAAGCTGACTCTAGTGCTGAGAACCTGAACCGTCTATTACAAGAGCATATGGCTCTAGTTGCTGCTAATGGTTTAGCTGAGAACTTCCATCGTACTGCTTTACCTACTGAAGTATGGCAATTGAATGATGGTTTTGGTAAATACGTAACTGATTCACTTAAGTCAGTACTTGGTTATATCCAGAAAGTGTTTGGTAAGTTCTCTTATAAAGATGAACGCTTTATTAGTGAAGCAGATATCTTTGCTAACCTACTATCAGGTTATGCAACTTCTGGTGGTGTTGTACCTACGAATACTAAGCAAACATTCAACAGTACTATGACTGAACCACAGAAAAGTGTACTAGTTGAAGGTGAACAGAAGCTAGATGGTATCATCCGCTCTAAATCTGGTGAGGGTATTGCTGGTCTATTCCGTCTACTTGGTAAGATTAACCCATCTTATGCAGGTGCTGCGGCTAAGTACACAGAGTCTACCCCATCACAACGAGCTGCTGCTTTACAGTCTCTACGTGATGAATGGTTACATGATGGTAAGCAAGGCGAACGTATGGGTGTCATTAAAGAAATCTTATCTGAGTTCTTTGCCCGTGACCGTGAAGATTCACAGATTATTGACTCTATCCAACAACGTAAAACTACGTCCTCAGATGCTGCTCGTGAGGATACCAAGGTAACTGTAGCCAATGCCCTAGAAGAATCATTTGGTGGCCTTACAGATGAACAGGCTAAGGCTGTGACTAACGGTGTACTACGTGCTGATTTAGGTACTATCTATGCTGGTGCTAAGTCATTACCAATTGTACAAGCATACTTAACTGACCCAAGTTCACTTGACGCTGCTATTACTACACGTATTAACCAAGTACAAAACAATTTAGGTTTATCTAAACAGCAGTCTAACTTGATGCTTAATGAAGCCCGTGCTCTTGGTAAACGCTCAATCACTGGTGGTTCATACGAAGGCTTTAACTTACCTAACGCTAAGGCTATTGCTAATCTGTATGGTACAGGCATTACTGGCTCAACTGCTCTAGAGGTAGAGTTAAACATTGATGCATTATCTACATTCTACGCACTGCAAGAAATGTCAGCTGATGACAAGACTGTTATGGCTCAGATGCTTGGTGAACAGGCTAACCGAGGTGGTGATACTAATGGCTTTGAACACGCTATACGTAAGCAGCGTTCTATCAAAGGTAAGCTAGTAACTCGTCATGGTTCAGGTGTGTTGAATGGCCTACCGAAAGGTTTCTTACCTGAGTTAGCTGAAGCTGGTAGTGTTGTACGTGTAGTTACCGTGGACGAAGCTAAGAACATGAAGGGTTGGACTAAGGTACGTGACTTCAATCGTGAAGGTGCTGACCCAGTAAAAGATAAGATGGTTCTAATGTCTAATACCGAGGGTAGTACCGCATCTTATGTACAAGGTGCTGCATCTATCATTGAGACTAGTGTAGGTGGATTCATCTCTGGTACTGGTCGAGCTACTGATAAGAGCTTACCTTACTTTGGTGCTAGTAAAGCTCAACGTGGTATCACTGAGAAGAAGCTTAAATTATCTCGTCGTTTGTCTAAAGGCTTAGTAAATCTTAAGGCTAAAGAAGATGGTATGTTACCTAACATTAACTCAATGGGTCAGATTATTGGTTACCGTTACGCTATCTCTAATGCTGAGAAGACTGAACTGGTCGGTCTTGAAAGCAATGCTGGTACTCTACTAGGTACATATGATGCCCGTATAGCAGAGGAGAAATTCGCAGAGGATTACAATACTGAATTAGCTAGTGCGTTAGGTGCTGCTTACCTAGGTCGTAGTGCTAATGAAGATGATGACTACGTTAAGTTGTCTGCTAACTCTTCTGACCCACAGATAGTTAATACGTGGGACATTATGCCTCGTCATCTTAAGACGGCATTAGCTGAAGAGTTCGGTGGTAACTTTGCTTACGTACATAAGCGTGACTTGAACAATGCGTTTGGTTACCGTGAGTGGTCTATTTCTGAGTTATGGAAAGAATCTGCTGAGGGTACTAAGAAAGGTAAGTTTGCTGATGTACTAGAAGTTGTTCTTGGTTCAGATGCTTCTCGTAAGATTCGCTGGGCTGAACGTACACTACAGGCTGGTATCTCTGATGTGAAAGATTTGATTGTTGTTAAATCAATTGTAGTACCTGCGGCTAACATTCTAAGTAATGTGAACCAACTACATCTACGTGGTGTACCTGCTGAGGATATCATTCGTGATGCTAAGCGTGGCGGTATAGCGTTGAATGACTACAAAGAGAATAAGCGTCAGTACAACAACATCATTGAAGCTATGGAAGTTGCTACTCCTGCTCAGTTTGAAGAGATGCGTGCTGAGTCAGAACGATTGAACCAAGCTATTGAAAATAGTCCTATTGCTACACTACTACGAGCTGGTCTATTACCGACAGTTGTAGAGGACTTCAATCAAGGTGGTCGTGATACTTTAGTGGGTGACTTCATTGGTGATGCCGTTCCTGAGTATGGTGAAAATACGTTTGTTGATATTGGTAAAGAGGTAATTATTGCTAATGATTCACAGACATATGCTTTCCTTAATAAAGGTCTTGAAGCGGGTGACTTCGTAGCGAAGTTCATTTTGTTTGAACACTTAACTCGTAATGGTATGAATGAGTTGGATGCTTTACGTCAGGCATCAGCTGAGTTTATTAACTATACTTCACTATCACCTCGTAGTTTAGACTACTTAAATAAGACTGGTGCGGTATCGTTCTTTAAATACTTCTCTCGTATCCAAGCTATCATTGCTAATACAGTAGTACAGAACCCAACACGGGCACTGACTACATATATTGGTGCTGATACTATTGGCTTGCCTAGTATCTTTGATGCCTTATGGGTCACAAAGGATTTAGGTAATACAACAGGTGTCTATGACTTGTTGTCTATGGCTGGGGGCGCACATCCAATAACAGGTAATTTGTTATAAACTAATAAAGGGGGCTAACGCCCCCTATTTTTTAATCTAATATTTCTTCAATTACCCATTCAAGGACGTCTAATACTGTTGCACCCAATAACCAGCCTAACATACCCATTCCCCTATACTGTTGTGAAATCTAACATACCACCTAAAGTAACCTGTTCTGCTGCTGGAGCCAGAATCATCTCTGCTTCACTCTTCTGTTCAACTACTGCTGGTGTATGAACCACCCCTTGAGCCATAGATACTACTTCTGGTACTTCAGGTATTACTACAGGTTGCTCAACTATAATTGCCTTTGTTGGCTCAGGTGTACGATAAACAGGTGCTTCTACTTTAGGAGCCACAGGGTTAACATCAATGGCGGCAGCAAGGTTAGCCACACCACGGTTACTGTTTGTAATAGTAATTTTAATATCACCACTTAAGTTCATTACCTTCTTAATATGGTTCTCAATTGCTAATTCAATTTCTGCTTGGTCGATTGTTACGTTGTATGTAATAGCCATTAGTTGGTTCTCTTATATGTAGTTAGGAATTTACGTACTGCTACGTCTGCTTCTTCTGGTGTGTCATATGTACCGATATGATGTATCTTACCATCTCTATTAACACTACCGACCCATCGTTTACCTGATGGTGAGTGTGATACATTCATAAACCCTGACCGATTGTTCCACGGTAATGGTCTGTCATCTCTTTCTAAATATGGTTTACGACTATTTCGCATCTTGGATTGCCTCTGTCTACATCCCCGAATCTAAATATGATTTCAGGAACCCATTTGTAATTGTCATCTTCAAGTTTCCCACTAGCTACCAGTGCGTCTAAGAACATCTTAGCCACTACCCCACACACATTGTCGATATCAAATAATCTCTTAGTAGAGGGATACACAGTGAGCTTAATGCTAACTGGTTCATCAAAGAATGGCATCAGTTCAATCTGAGGTTTCATCAATGCTGTGTATTCTTGCTTGAGTTTATTGTATGTCTGGAAGTGAGTGTTGTTGAGGTTGTTGAGATTGAGTGACCATAGGTCACCCTTCTTATTCTTTGGTATACGTAGTGGGCTACTTGCATAGCCCACAGTACTCATTACGAGAAGTTAAGAGTAGTAGTTGGAGTTGGAGCACCACCCATTGCTGGAGCACCTACTTTAGCTAAGTTCTTATTAGTCTTGTCACGGACATCATCTTTATTCTTAGCAACCCAATCAGCATGGAACTTTGGTTCAGTACCAGCTTGAAGTTCAGACAATGTAGCTTTCTTCTCGTTGAACCATTTATCAATTTCATTTGATTCACGAGTGTCAGCTACAGCGATGTACTCTTCACCTACTTTCTCACGTTTGTTCTCAAGAATCTTAAGCATACCTACATGCACAGATAGGCCAGTCCATTCGATTAGAGTTGGACGTGGTTGTGGCACTTCAGCACCTGAGTCTTTAGAGTAAATCTTATGAACACGTTCTTCGATAACTGAGTTAGCTAGTTTCTTACCAGTTAATAGTTCAGCTAGGCCATTCATCTTAGCCATACCTGGAAGTAATTTCTTCTTACTAGTTTTCTTACAAACGTAAGTGTTTGTTCCAGCACGAGAAGTAATGTATTCAGTTGATGTAAACTTGAAGCCATCACCATTTTCCAACAGGATAGTAATGTTGTTAGCACCTGATGCTGACTTATCTAGGAAAGCAGCCATGATGGTTGCTGCATATAAGTCTGCGTTATAAACTTGAAAACCACCTAGACGGTCTACTTCTTTCTCTACAACAACATCACTAGCTACGTTTAAAAAATCCATTGGGTAATCCTTAATTAATTTAATTGATTTAAAAGTTCACAAAAGAGCGCAGAGCGCTCAATTGGTTTATTAATCTTCTTTGTAATATTCGTTTAGACGTTCAATGACAAACTGTAAGTCATTATCAATGTACGTCTCTTTGATTGACCAGAACTGTAGTGGAGCACGGATACGCTCATTGACAGATTCTTTAGTAAGGCGAGTCTGGAACACATACTTGAAGCCAAGCATTTCTTCCTCTTCGTTGATGGTCAAGAAGTCTGAACCATAGTTCTCCAACTTCATTACAGGCATCTTCTTACAAGAGATGATATTACTGAACCATGATTCAACACCATTGTTCATCAGAGCGCCTTTAACCTTAACTAAGGTTTCCATTGCCATCTCTGCTTCGTTCATCACATCCATAGTATGCGCAGTAAAGATAACATTCTTGGTAGACTTTGCAACGTACTGTTGCATCATAGTTCTAAAGAACTGTGCGTAATCACCCCAAGCTTTCATTGTATTAGCTGATGTCAGTACGTATACAGACTCATACATATCCATTAAATAAGTTAAGCTATCAATGATAATAGTATGAACTTCAGGCATCTGTTCAGCTTGGTCAAACACTTGGAAGACCTGCATTGGGTCAGTGATAACCATCTTCTTGAACTTAGACTTGAACGGTAACTTCTTACCAGACTCAGTATTACAGTAGATAACACCCTCTTGGTCTTTGATGTTACGTAGAGCCATTGATTTACCTGTAGCTGACTTGCCACAAACTAACATAAGATTGTCCACGGTTATTCTCCTGTGTATACCATTGTTGAAGGTGCTAGTGACACATCAATATGAGGTGCAAGCATTGCTTCGATTTGATTACCATCTAACTTGTGAGACTTCAGTGCTTTCTCGATAGCAGGTAGACCCACCATCTTAGCAGTGTAGATATCACTGTAGTCCATGTACTTACCTAGCGCATTTACTAGGGTATTCTCATTCGTAACCTTACGAACTTTACGACCTGCTTTAAGTACGAATCCCTTAACAGCAATACCTTGGTTCAACTTCTCTTTAGCATCATTCTCAAATGCAGCAAGACGGTTGTTAAGTTGTAAACGTAGTTCTAGCATTTCTTTATAAGATAGTTGTTCAATCATGATTGAGCCTTATATTTGTTGGTTAGCGATTTAATTACAGTTGCTTGTACTTCATCTTGTGGTAATGCTCTGTCACCGAACTTGTCGTTGAAGGCAAATACCCGTTCATATACTTCTGGTAGTTCAGCGCCATTATCCATAATCATTAAGCCATAACGCATTAGGATATTGTTACGTCCACCTTCATTCCACTCACTAGCAAAGAAGCGTTCCACACCATCAAGGTCTGTTAGTTTCTTGTTAGTAGCTACACGGTCTGCATTCTTAGACGTCTTAGGGATGAATGGTAATGGGTCAAACATCTCACCTACTACTTCATAGAACTCACCCTCATTAGATAACCACTTCTTACACCTATGGTTCGTCTCTTCATCTGATGGGAATGGTAGCCAATCAAATACGTTGTTCATGAACTCCTTGTAATCCTTAGCCGTTAGGTTAAGTGTGTACTTCATAGGAAGTATGATACGGAAACGATTGCTCTCAGCTGTATGACGTTTGGTTGTATAGAAGAATGCTTGGTACTTAGCTAGAACCAGCTTGGCTGTTTCTATACTGATACCACCATCACAATCTATTACTACCATGTTGAACCCTTGCTTCACCTTTTCATCTGCACGATGACCATCCATTACATGATGGTTAATCCAGTGATAGCCATTGGCTTGGGTCAATGTCTTCAAGTGATTAAATGAAATCTCTTGGTTCTGATAGTTGTAAGCTACGTGGGTAGAGTACGATATTAATAACTTGTTTAAGTCAGTTGCCAATAGGGATTCACCTTTTAAAAACTCAATGTTATCTGAGAAGGTTTTCTTAATTAAGATATTGTTGCGATAACCCCAAGCAATAGCTAAATCCATCATTTCCCGTTTAGCTGCTGCTGCACCTGAGTAGAATGGGAGGTCTTCCACTAGGTCAGCATGTGTTACTTCTTTCTTAACAGCAGCTATGTACTTTGCTAGACGAGCATAGTTTTTATCACGAGATAGTATATCAGAAAACGCATTACCAGACATCTCAACTAACTTAATAGCTGCATACATATTCTGTTCAGTAATATAGTCTGAACCATCAATGTAAGCATACGCACCTGCTAGCTTAATCGCTTTGAAATAGCGATGTTGTAGTTCAGCTTTACGGATGGTATCAAAGTCACTAAGTTCAGCAGCCTTACGTTCACATTGAAGTTGGTACTCAATGTTAATGATGGATACGTCTTTACGTAGTACGATTTCTTTATTGTAATTGGTAGCTAAAGCTAGGTCAGTGAACAGCTCAGATAGAGCATCCACTTCTGAATCAGTTGAACCTGATGTAAGTTTATCGAACACCTCTTCTGCTGTGATGTCATCTGCTACCGTCTTTGAACCAATAGCAAATAATAAGCGTCTTGCATAACCTGTTTCTAGAAGTGAGTAGAACTCAGACTCCTCTTTACCACCATTGAACAGCTTACTTGGAGTACCAAAGATAAGCATGTTAGATGGTACTGGGTCATCACGTTCTTCAGCACGTTTGTTGTCAGCGGAGTTCTTGATAATCTTTTGCTTGATTAAACCAATGTCATACGCTTCTAAGTTAACGCTGAAGAGTTCCTGATTGTTAAGTAGGTTAGTACCAATTTCATCACACAACATATTCAATGAACCAATACCAGCTATCTGAGCCTTAGTACGAATCTGTTTATATGCTGGTGCTGTACCACTATCAAATGAGAAAGGAAATGAGCCATAGGAATGGAATTCTTTACTCAGTTCTTCCTCTTCATCAATGAAGTCAGTAGAGTTTAGGTTAGCCTTGTGATTAGCCATCAACTCAATGTTCTGTATTGAGATAGCAGGGAACGTAATGTTCATGAACTGCTTCTTGAAACCCTTACAGATTTGTTGTTCTAATATATTGAGTGAGTGTCCTTTACCCGCTCCTGATTGCGCCAGACAGCACGCAAATATATTAATGGGCAATGTGCCACGGTGAGGTGTTTTAATGTGTGCTCGCATTGATGACGACATCTGAGCGAAGAAGAATGATGTTAGTACTCGGAAGTATAAGTCACTCTCAGTGTTCTGGGTTTTCTTACGTAATACATCTAATATCTTTTCAGAGGTTGGATGATAAGCTACCTCATTTAAGTCTTTGAGTTTCATTGGCTTGTCCTTAAAAGTTCACAAAACCAACCGAAGGTTGGTCAGCCAGTTTATTGAATTGTGCTAAGTTGTATACGTTTTTCTTTAAGAATACGTACAGTAAAGTCCACTTCAAATAGGTCTAGTAGTAGACAGAACTCACTGAATATCTGCTCTGCAACTAGGTCTTGAGCCATACCTAAACTAACTGTTACATGGATTTCCTTTGCTCCTTTATCAGCCAGTTTTAGTATGCGAGTTAAGTAACCAGCACCACCTGATGTTCTACCAGATACTTTCATTTTGACTAAAGTTGGCTGTAATACATTTGGTCTTTTCATATTAATTTCCTTTTAATTAAATTCACAAAAGGAGCCGAAGGCTCCCAATGTTTATTCATTTATTCCATGTCTAATGGGTCAACAACCCGAACCAGTTTATCTATCCGAGGGTTGATACCAATGTTTTCATCGTCACAACAACCACAGATACCACCGAAACGATTGTAGTAAGAGATAGTATAAAACTCACCTGTAGTAATAGATTCCATGATTGCAAAGAGACATTTATCTTCTTTAAGTTCAGCCATTAGTTCTAAGTAGGTCATGCTTGTCCTTGTGCTTTAAGTGTATGGTATTGAGAACATCTGTTCTTCGCACTACAGTAGCCACAGGCTACGGCCTTTCCTTTAATCTCACGTACTATGCCTGTCCCCTTCGAGTACATGTGCTGGTACGCTTCAGCTTTATTAGCTTTGAAGTCTTTGGTGGCTCGCTTAGCTTCGGGCTTAGAGTAGTACTTCCACGCTGACTCTCGTATCCAGAGGTCGTCATCATTGCAGAGTGGGAGTTCAGCTTCTGGGCTAAACTCGTACCTATCAACTTCCGACAGTTTGGACATAACATAGGTATGAACTTCCTGCACAGATAACAGCTCAAACTTCTTCTCCACTACAGGCATTGATGGGTAGTTACGATTGATAGTTGCCTGTAGCTTACTCCAATCTTTAAATAGGAATTGAATAGCACCATGTGGTTCAGTCACCTTGTCAGGGTTGAGCCATCTATAGATAGATAACTGTAACTGATACTTGGCATCGTTTACGCTAGTGGTATAGCTGAATGTACCTGTAGACTTGACGTCTTGTATCATCCCATTGAAGATTAAGTCACAGCAACCTGAGACTATCCACTTACCCATATCCTTTTCAGAACGTAGTTCTAGGTAGATAGGGATAGTATCTTCTTCTGGTTCAGCAGGATTGATACGTACAGCATCCACTACTCGCTTAGGCTGCCCTAAATCTAACAGTGCCTGTTTATAGTGATTGAGCCAAGCATCTTCAACAGCTTCATGAATAGCAGTACCTAATCTACTAGCTAAGAGGTCAGATACATCAGTAACAACATCACTAGCCTCTGCTCTCATACTTAAGATTATCTGTCTGACTGACTTCATTAGACTGGTAGCTGATATAACTCTAGGGTTAGGGTTATGTTCATACTTATCTACTACTAAGAACACAGCCATAGGCAAGCTAATATTATTTACATTTGAGTACTTCATCATCTTTCCCCAACTGTTCAATGTCGTCATACATATCTAATGCTGACTGAGCACTATCACGGATATCTACTAAGTCTTGACGAGTATCTTTATGTCCACGTAACCCTGCACACAACGCTTTCTTAATGAGGTGTTGTAGTTGAGGGTTCTTAACAGAATATGCCTCTAGAACTCGATACACATCCACAATAGCCGTTCTTTTATCACGACCTACGATAAGACGACTATACTTGTTTGTCATGGTTCAACCCCATCTCATAGTAACGCTGCATCTCAGCAGCTAGGTTATAAATTTCATCGAATACCATCTCAGGGTCTAATGTTTCATAGACTTCACTAACGTTATCTTCAATGAATAACAACAGGTCAATATCACATTCAATTACATCTTTAGATGGGAATTTAACTAAGAAGAACCCACAAGCTGCGTTAAGAAAATTCATCCCCAATACCTCACAATTCTAATGTTATGTTTATGGGCGTAAGCTAATGCTTCACCCAATGATTTAAACCAGCGTTCACTACCATCTTCCATTTCATATGTCATATCCATATCTCCAAGAAACCGTTCCGCTAAAAACGGCTCTTATATAAGGTGAGTGCTAACTTACATACCGTTTGGTATATTCACGTTTACATTCTTTACACTCTGCTTCTGAGCCATGTAATGCTTTAAGCACAGCGCATTTACTACATTCCTTCTTCATTGCGTTTGTTTACCTCTACTAGACATAATTCCTTAATCTCAAGAGCAGTTGCATCGTTAGGTATAGTGAAATCATCTCGCCAACTTGGATAGAAGATATCTAACTCACCTGATAACTTAACTTCATCGTGGGCTATCTCAGGAAGTTCCTGCCATGACATAGCATCACCGACTATCTTGTTTAAGAACTCTAGTGTCTCGAAGTCACCTCTCACACGATAGTAGATAGCATCATGGATTTGAGCACATGGCAGTATGTCTAACGCATACTTACTTGCCCGTACATGGTTCATCACTTCAACACTAGAACGTGAGTTCATTAAACCATAAGACTGACCCATAGCATTACCGACGGTTCTACCTTCAGCTTCTGCTTCATATGGTGTCTTACAGTTACCTAAGATAACTTGGTTCAATAATGGTGTACGAACACGTAAACCAAAGGCTACTGTTGCATAACCATCTTTTGAAGCTTGGGCTATCTTATCTTTCTTCCACTCGTCTGATACAGCGTACATACGATGATAGTTAGCCTCAATACTACGGGCTGTCATCTCGTCAAAGCCACATTGGTTCATCAGAGTCATCCATGTACCTTGATAAGTTAGGGCAAACGTAGGTGCTTTACTATCTTGTCTCCACTGTGCATGGGTCTTCTTCGTACCATTGATACCCTCTGGTGTTTCAGGGATACCTTCAAATGCGTGCGGGAAGTAGTTATATGCACGTAAGCTGTGACCATCATACCCATCTGTGTACACTTTCAACTTATTTGGGTCTTTAGTCAATAACGTATCAATTCTATCTTCTAAAGATGCGCTATCAGCACCACAGAATAACCACCCTTGAGGTGCGATAAAACATGCCTTAATTAGCTTGGCATACTTTGAACCACTAGGGATGTTCTGCATATTAGGGTTAGAGGAACTCAATCGACCTGAGACTGTCCCCCCTAAGTTGAATGCGCCATATAAGTAATGACAACCATCACTGGCTCTAGGTGCTTCCTTGAACGCTTTAATGAACGTACCGATAATCTTATCTACTAGAGCGAAGTCTATCAGGGCATTCAAGATGTCCTTATAATCTGGGCTATCAGTATGGTTCAATAGCTTCTCTAGTGTGTCACCACCACAAGCTGGTTGTTTAGTCTTAGTAGTGTCTATCACAGGTAACTGCAAGTACTCGTATAAGAACTGCTGCATCTGAGGATTAGAGTTAGGGTTAAACTTAAACTTAACGTCGTCTATCCCTATAACCTTCGTCTTATACTCTTCATTACGTTCATATAGCTCTTGCTTCTTCTTATTATCAATAAATAGTTTAGTAATATACTTACTATGAATAAGAGCCATAGCATCACTACGAATCCTACAAAGTTCAACTTCAGCCTCCATTACCTTATCCATATCCAAACACATACCAGTTAGCTGCATTTGAATGATATCTTTAACAGCAGGAATAAATAGACTGTCATAGATGTCTAACTGCTGTTGTTCAACCATAGATGGATAGTGCTTATTCATTACGAACCATGTAGCACAAGTGTCTATCAAGTTGTAACGCAATAACTGCTCTGGGGCTATCAGTCGGATATCTTTGATATCTTCTTCTGCGTAGTTCCCCGTGAATTCATGGCTTTGATGCTTGAGCGAAAGATGATTGCCACTGCATGAGTTAGTAGACAAATAAGTAATGAGCTTAGTGCAATGGAAATTGCGAGTAACATGTTCGAGTCCATTAAGTAATCCTTGTTGGTCGAGTAAATTATCCATCCAAAGTTGGTATACCAGAACGTAGCCATCATAACTAATATTATGATAGATAAGCTTGCCTTTATATGTCTCAAAGAATCTCCGTAGCTTACGTCTAATAATTTCATTCTTCTTAGCTTCACCATAGAACCACTTGGCTGTCTTATGGCCTGCTTTGTTCAATACATTTACTGGACTATCCAAGGGGCTGTAATCCACATTAAATGCAACACCACTATGTTCATCCCATGCGAATGCAATAGTACCGATACCAGAGTCGTAATGCTTAAGACTAAATGCCTCAATATCACAAGTCAGTGCTGGATAACGATGTAACTTCTCTAGCCATATACCAATTTCAGCGACTGTCTCTGGATAGTGCTGTTCATGTAATACATTGCCACCTAATTCCTCATAAGTACCCTCTACGTGCGATATGAGAGCATTAAACGACAATAACAAATCGTCTCTTACATCAGGATTATAGAAGAACTGTTGGTGGTTAAAACCGAGAACCATATCCATACCTTCGTACTCGTAGATATAGCCATGTGAACCACTAACCTTTTTAACCTTAGCCATACCTTTGAAGTATTCGCTGTCACAAACGATAAGCTGTTTGATACCAATCGACTCAAGCACTGGCAGTAATATTTCGAGATAAGACTTTCTGCAAGCAGCACTAACCTTCTTTCGGTCATACTCAAGTGAGATAGCAATTAGACCTTCTGTATCGTAACCTAATCGCTTTAATGGTTCGCAATACTCACGAATAATCGAGTCTGTCTGTAGAGCAGATTCTTTAATTAAAATAGCAGTATGAAAACTGCTATTACCTAGGTCGAGATGTTTCATTTAGTTCCTCCAATTACAAGACCAAAAAAGCCCACAGAGTGGGCTAAGTTAGTTCTGGGAATGCTTCATCTTTATAAGCATAACCCACTTCAATAAAATCTATAAGAGGGAACTTTGCAGTAATGTCTGTAACCCGTTTACGGTATTTGGTGTATGGCATCTTATTGTATGCCAAGAACAACATTACTTGTTTGATATTGTTAGACTCTACCCGTTTACTCAACTTGATAGCAGTAGTTTTAACAGCTCTATGTTTATCTTTATGCTTGCCAATAAGCAGAGCAAGCTCAATAGTAAGAATACAATCAACATACTCATAATAGTCTAAGGCTTCGTTTCTTCTAGTTTTAGTACTCATTGGTTTTATGGTAGTGGTCAAAACTAGCCTCTTTTTTAGGTTCTTTGAAGATACGAGCATGTTCTTTATCTAACCTACGATTGTAGTTCATGGTTCGTTCTTCAGATTTCTGTTGTAAGAACACATCCAATAGTGCTGTGAATTTAACTGTCATGGTTCAACCTTACTTGTATTGGACTGTCCGTTGTCTCAGGGAAATGCCAGTGCTGTTACACACTGGCTCAATATTACTTAACAGGTACTTCTACAATCTTAGTAGCAGCTTGTGCTACTTCTACACGAGCTTTACGTTCAGCATCAATCTGGCCTTTAAGGTCAGCGATAGACTGTCTCATGAATGCCACTTCACTACCTAGAGCTACTTTCTCAGCCTCTAGTTTAGCTACAGTGATAGCAGATGTAGCTTCACTAGCTGCTTGTGTCTTCTCAGACTCAGCGTTTGCTACAGCTACAGCAGACTTAACTGCTTTAAGGATTGCAGCAGCATTGTCAGCTTTAAGGTCATTAATCTCATTCTGCATATCCATTACAGTATTATGAGTAATAGTAGCTAAGTGACGAGACTTCATCAAACCAGCAAGAACAGTTTCTTCATTCTCTAGGATTTGCATCTTAAGTTCAGCAGCAGCTTTACGTACAGCCATTTCTGTCTCTTCAGCAATATTATCCAGTTTAGCTTGACCTTCTTGAACCAAGGTAGCTACCTCGAAAGTAACATCCGTTAATTGGCTCAACTCTACCGCAGTTTTATTAAGGTTAGTAACAGCAGCTACTAATGCTTTAACCGACTTATCGGTAACAGATAAGATTTTGCCTTCTTGAGTTAGTTCAACAGCAGTTTTTGACATTATAATTTCCTTTAAAAGTTAGATACAAAAAAGGCTACCGTCACAGGTAGCCACATAGGTTAATCTTTACTTCCGCCTACTGGGAAAGTGGGTTCTACTCAGCGAGAGATAGAAATCCACTAAAAGACACGGAGTGTCTTAACTGAAAGTATACGCTATCCATGTACACCATGCAAAGTACATAGTTAACATGAATAGTGCAGTACTCTTAGTTACACGCTTATGTTTTGTAATCAGGGTAATACCAACACAGAATGACATAGCAACTACAGATATACGTAGAGCTTCCATGTTCTCACCTATAATGGCAATCCCATCTTCCCCATTCCATAGTAACCACACAAGCAAAGGTAGACCAACAGAAATAGAAGTGTCGAAAGTATTACTGGCGAGAGGGTTAGCAACCGCATCCTCGTACTCTCCTTTTCTGGCATCTTTAATAGAGAGTATAAGGTCAGGAATACTAGAAGCAGCAGCACCCAGAATAAGACCAGAAATAAAATCAGGGATTCCAAGTAGTCCAGAGCTTCCAAGTACACCATCCACTAATACATGTGAGCCAATAGTAATAATAACAATAGCTATTGATAGAAGTACTATAGCAGTACGTCCAGTTAAGTTACTTCCTTTGAACAAGACTTCATTGAAGTTGAATGTAAGGATGTTTCCGAGGAATCCTTTATCATCGAGGTCTTCTTGTTCATATGGTTCAACATCATTGTCACCACCTCGTTTAGCATCAATATACAAGTGAACAGCATAACCAACATAAATGAGGTTAAGAACAACTGCCATCCATACGTTAATGTACCCATTGAATATCATCCCGATTAATACAACGTCAGATAGAACAACCCAGAATACATCACGTATTAGGTTACTTTTATCCAGTTTAATATGACTTACTGATACACCACTTTCTGTTCTAGCAAATAGAATAGCTAGTGATGGGATAACAGCACAGTTAAATACACCTGAACCAGCAGTAATACCTAATGCTACAGCAAACAATGCTGGGTCATCATAGAAGAACAGTAGTGATACTGCTGACATCATCTCAGGCATAGAACTACCTACAGCGTTCACTGTAGCTCCTTTAATACCTGCCTTCATGTTTCTACCTAGATATCCTGCTGCTTGTTCAAACAGGTTACAGGCATACATTAAGATGACAGATGCTAATGCCACCTTCATAAACGGGATGTATTCAATCATAGTGCAATCCTTCTAAGAACTTCCTGTTCTTGTAGTGTACAAATAGGTATTAGCTGGTTAATCAGCATACCCAACATTGCTTCATACTCTTCTGGTACATCACGAGCTTCAGCAATCATGGTTGTTTGCATCCCAGCAAACTCAATACTATCTTCCTTCATTACTTTCTTGATGGTTTCACAATAAGCTTTGAAGTAGTTGAGAGTACGTCTGGTTAATCCTTCTCTACGTAAGAAGTTATCCTGCTCAATAAACTGAGAGGCATCCTTGAACTCTTTAGCATCAAACTCAAAGTCAGCTGATACTATTAAACATAGTACTGCTGCAAATGATTTAGCATATTGGTTCTCAGGATTAACAGTTGATGGTAGTACATCAAATGCAGCTATCTTAGCTTGCTCGAATAGTTTACTAATCATAAACGTCGTGCCAGTAAAGTATTTCCATCTACATTGCCAGAGCATGATTCTGCATTTAGTGTAGAAATTTGCCATTCACCATTCACCTTAGTAAGACGAGCCATAGCAACAGTACGAGTGTCTGTCTTGAAACGTGTAAGTTCCATTGAGATAAGACCACGCTTCTGCTGTTGAGGAGTACCAGTGAATACTTCAATAGAAGCAAATGGTAAGTCACAGAATCTATGACCAGAGTAGCTAAGTACTGTAAACGTAATAGTATCAATTGCTGGGTCAATTCTATTTAAGTCTACTTCAATGTACTCACCTTTAGCCCAAGCACCCGTTAAGTCATCACCATGATGTAACACACCACGACACTCTAAATTCTTGAATGAGATAGTAGTAACAGGTTGATTGTAACGAATAGCTTCAGGTGTTGGTTCACCACCAATAGCTGCTTTCATCTTAGCGAAGATACCAGTAGGTTTATTTTTAACAAACTGTGGTTTCAAACCACCACGTTTCTCAAATACAGCAATAGCATCTAGGTCTACTGCTTGCCCATTCTTCTTACCCCAGTTAAGGTTAAAACATACTTTACCTGTTACTGGTTCACCGAAGTCCTTTGCAAAGTTCAGTGTGGTATTAGGCTCTACCTTTCTAAAATCAAGCATTTTGTATTCCCCCGTCTATCTGTCTAGCAATTCAATTTAAACCATACTTCTTAGCGATGTCACCAAGAGCCATCTTAGATGCACCAACACCCTCACCCATAGATACCAGTTTGAACTCGCCATTACGTTTGTATAGTGATAGTAGCTCTACTGATGTAAATGTTGAGTAGTCTTCATCTAGTTCATACGTGTATAGAACCACGTCTGTCTTATCGTCAATAACATCTACACGACAATTGCGAATACGACCAAACGGGATAGCTGGGCCTTGGCCTAAATCGTCCTCAGGGAACGTAGAAGCAACAATAACTACTTCATTAGCCTCTTGGTCTAGTTCAAGAAGATTAATGATGACTGTCTCTTCTGGCATTGATGGGTCATCGCCTGACTGTCTTGCATCACCAGTATGTACAATTCCTGGAGCACCTAAGTTACCGTACCAAACCATACCTCTAGTAGACTTAGGTAGTGTTGGGTCAATAAGACCTTTCAGTGCTTGTTTAAGACTATCTAGAATCATTACTGAAGCATCTGCATCGTAACCACCATCCCAGTGTAGTTCCGCACGAATGACTGTCGTTAAAGGATTTGCCTTTGAGAAGTCAATACGTTCACCGCTTGATACAGCTACCGCTTTAGAGAAGTCTAATGTTTGTGCATGAGCACCTTTATTTTGTAATGCGCTAAAATTAGCCATTGGATATTTCCTCTTAGTTGAAAACCACAAAACCCCGCATAGCGGGGTTATCTTTTACGTCTTTTAAGCCAGAACATCATGACTGTCTATCCTTACATAATCGAAAAGAATATACCCCACTCGAAAGTGGGGGATACAACCATGCATTTATTTACTGAATGAATCCACGGTTTGCTATTTAACCCATTAGCTGGGAGGACTGTCTTGAACCATGTAAACCTCCGTATGCGGGTGGGTGACATTGATAGTGCCAATTACTTATGGTTCAAATGCGTACGGGTTGATTTACTTCGCCATTGCACGCTAGACGAAGAGCACATCATTAGATGTACACCTAAACACACTCATTGAATATGCTTAGGTGTTGACTCTGGGTATACCATCCCAAAGCCAACTAATGATTATTTACGTATAGAGGAATCGAACCTCTGACCTAAAGATTAAAAATCTTTTGCTCTAACCAGCTGAGCTAATGCGTTATCATCGTTCTGTCTCTTTGTACCTAGTAAGTGGGTTTACAACAAAATTCAAGTATACATATCCTCTATGTTACCCGCCCCCGATATACACTCTTAGAATGTACATTGGTGGGCAGGATGGGATTCGAACCCACGTCTACTTGGAGTGTTAAACACTTCTGATACTTTTAATGAGCCATGTGAACTAAATATGTTACGGTCAATAAAATAAATATAAGAATAAACTAATCAGATATCTTTCTGCTTAGTGTTAACAACAAGAATAAGTATGCCGTAATGAAAGGGGCTCATTACAAACCCCTTTGGGTACGGACACTCAAACTCATAAAGAGAGGCGAAGCCTCTACACTAGTGTTTCTGTATCATTGATATGGTTCAATAGTAATGAACCAATCTTTAATTCAGTATTAACAGTAGTGCTGTTAGCACGTTGACGTGCTTGTTTAACTGAACGTGTCAATGCAACTAGACGTTGAATACGTTTAGCTTTGTCATTTGTAGTGAGCATACCAGAGAAGTTGGTTTGTGTAAATTTACCAACATTGGTAATCTCGTCCTGCGTAGTTATCTGAGCTTGATGCTTATCAGTAGCTGGAGCTACAGTAATGAACTTCTTCTCAGTTTTAGTCTGGAAGCGTTCTACAGCATGTTTAGTCTGATAGATACCATAACCTTGGCTAGGTGCTTGTTCCCATGCTACAGCAGCATCTAATGTAGGAATGTTATTGTATATAGCTAACAAACTAGATAATTTTTTCTCTAGAGATAGCAATACAATAGCAGGTACATCTTTAGCAATAGCTACACCATTAACAATGATGTCAGCCTTAGCACGTTGGTTAGCTTCTTCTTTCTGAAGTGTAGCATCCCAATAACGAGCCAATTCAATACCAACAAATTCAAGCTGTGCATCAACAGTTGATTGTACTTCTACATGTTCAGTTGCTTGGGTCAAATGTGCTGACTCTTCTGTAAACATCTGGTGAGATTTAACCATACCAGAGAACAATGTAGTTTTGCTTGATAGCTTACGTGCTACCTCATTGCTAAGACGTTTAGACGTTTCAGCTAACCCCTGTTCAACAGCAAGTAATTCATGTAATACTGTTTTAGACATGTCTGTCTCCTTTTTAGAATAAGTATAAGTTTAGAGAAATGCCACTGGCAGTTTATAAGTTAAGCATCCTAGCTATCCCCTAATGGCTAAGCCGCCCCACACTGCCATCCAGTTTTGCCACAATGTTAAGGATGCCTTTGTTACAGTGTCCATAGTTATCTGCGCAGACCGTCAGAGGGTTGTGACACTTCTCTAAATTCACAATCTTACTGAAATGCCCTCCTCACTCATGGGAAGAATATATTAAAGTCGGCAGGAATTTAATAGGAGGACACTTCAGTAAAACCACAAAAGCCCACGAAGTGGGCTAATGTTTATTCAAGTACTACTTACCAAGCGTAAGAAGTACCAACACCAACAGATACATCTGAATCTGAACCAGTTGTAGCTGATACATTACCATTCAGAGTCCAGTTAGTATTTAGACGTTGAGCTACACCAATAGCTAGTGCTTGTACGTCACCAGTATGGCCAACACCAACACCGATTGCAGAAGTCTGACCAGCACCCATGTATGGACGTGCTGCTAGAGCTGCTTGGTTAGAAGCCATTGAACCATCAATACGGTCATCCAGACGGTCTACTTCATTGAATAGAGTAGTAATGTCTTTGCTGTTTTGCTTAATTGCATGAGTGTTAGCATAAGTAGCTTCATCTTGTTGAGCATTATAAGCAGCATTAGCTGAGTCTTGTGCAGCATCAACAGCATGTTGGTCAACTTCCATATCACCTTGTTCTAGTGGCTTCTGCTGTTCAATATACTCATTAGCATCAGGACGTGGCTTAGGTAATGCTGCATTACCGTGGTCTTTATCAATATCGCTATTGTAAGACTCATCACTAGATTCCATTGGCTTGTTACTGCCATAGCCTGTTTCCAATTTATCATTAGGTGAGTCTAATGAATCGTTGTCACCAATAACATGGTTGAAACCATCAGGACGGTCAATAATTGGATTAAGCGCACCATCAGGTAATGGACGGTGGATTAAAGAACCTTCAAAACCATCACTTGAGTTAGGGGTAATTGGTTCAAGAAGGCCATGTTGACCTTCCATTGGTTTGTTACTACCATAACCAGTTTCTAATGGCTCCTGCACTTCAATAGTATCCATACCATCTACAGGCATAATTTCCATTGGATTATTCAAATCACCTGCTATAGCGGCAGTTGAAGAAGTAGCAATGATAGCCGTAGCTAATAATAATTTTTTCATGGTTGAGTGTAACCTTAATAATTAGATAAAATAAAATAAGTATGAATTGGTTCAATAGAACCACAAAAGCCTCCGAAGGAGGCTCTGATGAATTAGTATAAAGATAAATATTATAGAGTGAATCTTTCCCTTACACTAAATATGGTGTGCCTGACCGAAGCCTATTTTCTACTAAGCTACTAACTAGTCTTCACTTAGCATCATTATACTCAGGCATTTCAGCCTAGAGGGCACATTGTTTGGATTGGTCACAGGATAAAGTCGAGAAGAAAGGCAATAACTGCTCTTCTAAATCCTGCTCCCAAATAGATTGAACCATCAACAGTTAGTTAAGAAGCGAAACAAAGCTAACTTTGTGTTAATGGCTCAAACTGTTTGGGTGTCCTCCCCTCTCAGGATAGATAAATCTTTTGAGCACTAATAAAGAATAATCTAGGGGAGAACATAATTGGGTGGTAGATAACAGCCCTGCATAAACTGTTATCTACCTATAGACTATGTGGGGAAAATCGTTCAAAAAACCACAATGTCTATATTTGGCGCACTCCCCATAACTAGCAGTTATGATGTCTTGGTGGACTAGGGAGTACATTGTTAAATTTGAGAAGTAGTCATGCTATGTAAGCGCCACATAGTAGATATAATTAAATGAATACTACTTCTCAAAACTGGCGGAGAATAGAGGATTCGAACCTCTGGGTAGTATTAACCACCTACGAGTTAGCAACCCGCTGCCATCGACCACTCGGCCAATTCTCCTAAACTGGTGTCCTACTGTTCTACTTAGCGGTACGGGGTTGAAAGGACGTAGCCTAAGCACATTGAACAGTAAGACATAATATGGTGGAATAGGGTGGACTTGAACCACCTTCACTACACTATATGCGTGTAGCTACTGAATACGATTTCCTTACCTAGGTAAGCAGCTTCCATTGTTTGGTCTAAGCCGTGGATTCGAACCACTTGTGTACTCACATCACCAGATGTTCAGCCAAGATTTGGTGAGCCTAACTGGATTTGAACCAGTGACACCACGATTATGAGTCGTACACTCTAACCACTGAGTTATAGGCCCATATTATATTGGTCGGAAATAGAGGACTTGAACCTCTGACCCCACCGTCCCAAACGGTGTGCTCTACCAGACTGAGCTAATTTCCGAACTGTTAGGGTCGCTGCGATTGGACTTGAACCAATGACCTAGGTAATGAATACCCTGCTCTAACCAACTGAGCTACGCTGCGATTATATGGTCGTAGGGAATGGATTTGAACCATTACAAGCCAAGACACATTCTTAACTGAAACCCTTGGTTGCTTTACCCTACGTTATTACAATGAGAAATGATGCTGCACGAGTATTAAGCCGTAAAGATAATACATAATGGAAGCAAGCATCACTTCTCAAACTGGCGTTGATGGTAGGACTTGAACCTACGACGAATCACTTAACAGGCGACCGTTCTACCAACTGAACTACATCAACTAAATTTGGGGGACATAATATATGTTTGTAATGGTCATCACCCTTTGATGGCTCAAACATATATTTTAAGGACTGTCCCGACACCCTTCCAACTAGCCATCAAAGCTATAAATTAGGAGAAGTTAGTCTATAGGGTACATGTAGTAAAAACAAGTCATTTTTTCAGACTTAGCATGTAGTATAGGAAAATAGAGTTAACTTTAGAAGTTAACTCAAGACTTCACAAAAGACCCCGAAGGGGTCAAGCACGAGCATTAAGAATCAATCTTTTGATTGTTTCAGCATGGCATCGTTTAGGGAAACAGAAGCAAACTAAGTTAACTGAACCATGGGTCTTCTCAATACGGTGTATCTTATTGAGTAAGGCTCTACGTTCAGTAGTCTGGAAGTTCTGAGGTAACCATATATCATAGAAGTCACAGACATTATCTCTGCTTTCTCTATCAGTTATGGGTCTAGGATTCCCCAGAGGGGAACCCCTACCAACATACACATCTAATTTAGAATTAGGTACATGGGTATACTTATTTACAATATTAATCACTTCTTGTTTAACACCCAGAATGCAATACATACAGTAGTCATGACACCTATATCCATAAAGGTAGTCATAATAGCCAATGGGAAGTTAACTAGTACATCAGCTAACATCATGCCTACCGCAATCCATACGAATAGCTTGGCTTTACCCATTACTCTAAACCGAAGTCACGAGCATTAACATTCAGTTCTTTAGCAATAAGCTTAAGTACTGCTTGTTCTTTTTCATCAATCTCACCATCGTCAGCAGCGGCAACATCAACTAGAGTAGCGAAGATTTCAATAGCATCGTCTGGAGCACCAGCACAGTCTTTAATTTCACGCATAACTTTAATGCGACCAAGAGTAGCACCAGCTTTCATTAAGTTCATGAACTTATCTAAGGTAACACCAATCTCTGAACCAAAGTGCTTCATTGATTCGTTGTTATCAAGGATAGCAATCAGGGCTTCAACCTGACTATCATCTACCTTGCCATTAGAATAGATAACTAACACTGAACCAGCTACAGTAGCTTCCATCATATCTCGGTTAAGAGACTTACTTGCAGCTGCTACAACTTCTTCTTTCTTACGACCAAACATTCTTCCGAACATGTTATTTCCTTAGTTAGATTAAAAACCACAAAAGCACCCGAAGGGTGCTCTCATATTACCAGTTGTTAGGGTTTATACATGCTGCTTCACCAAATGTACACACACCACACATGTTAGTGAGATGAACCACTACACCGTCAACATCTTCAATGGTTACACACGGAGTTTGACCACATATCTCACAGTCCTTTTCATAGTCAGGAACAGCTTTACCTTGTACTGTTTTAGGCATCTGGTGTTACCTCTAATGCTGGAATACTAAGACCAGTAGTTTGACCCATGATAGCTTGGGTCAATGCCAATACTTCCTTACCTTTGTCAGATGACTGTAGTTCTTTGACTAGCAGTTCAGCTTCAATACGTTCCATATGAGCATCAATACCCTCTATCTTGTTACCTAGAGTAGATATCTCACGTGTGTATTCAAGTTTAGTATTGTATGCAACAAGCATCTTCTGAAGCATGTCTAAAGTATCCTCTTCAAGAGGTACTTCAACAAACTCTTGTAGAGCATAGTTAAGTTGAGAGTTCAGTCTGCTATTGAACTCATGCTCTATCTTGATAGTAAGGAATTTCTCTTGTAATGCCTCCTCTATCTGAGCCACACCTGTTCTATGGTGATAGTAGATATGGTCACGTGGGTCTAGATTACGTACAGTGTCCATAGCATCATGAGTAATACCATTGCATTCCTCACCACGGTTTTCAGCTTCTACAGCGTTCTCAAGAGCTTTTGCAGCTATATAGACAGGAGTTTCTGCATACATTTCTAATGCTTTAGTAGATACATCATCAATGAGTGTACTAAAGTTTTCGTAACAACCAGCGATTACTTCATTCTCAAGTAATGCTTTAACTGATAGCTGTGCTACCTGCTCTTTGTATTGAGATAGTAGAGCTTGTTTACCAATCTTGGTTGCATAACCAATTTGAGTTTCAATTACTGGGTTCATTAGTGAACTGTCCCTTTGTGACTATCTTGTACAGTGGAATCATCTTCATCATTCATCGGTACTAACTGACCCAATTGAATGTCTTGAAGTTTGATTATTAAGTTATTCAATGCTTCAGGTTTACCTAACTTAGGGTTCATGATGATTGGATGACCATCTTCCAATCTAACCAATAGAATACCTGATGGAGTTTCACAACCAGCTTCCATCATATTAGCCATAATTTGTGGCATATCATTTGGAGATAGCTTGTGTTCAATAGCTAACGCAACAACACCTTTAACGAATTCACATTTACTACACATAACAATTACCTTTAGTTGGGATTCACATAAGTGCGCAAAGCGCACCCACTACTCCTCACACCCCACATTAGCACCGAAGCGAAGCGTCGAGGGAGTAAGGCGAAGCCGACGGACTGACCAACGCGAAAGCGATAGGTGCGTGACTATCTCGTACCATTTAGGATATTAAATCATCACTAATCTTTGATGGCTCAAAGAAGGCAACGAAGTTGTCATGTAAAAAAAAAGAACATCCATAATGGATGCTCTCTGTTATTATTTCGGTAATTAAATCCTATGCCACTTGACAGAATTGGCAATCCTAGGTAGACTGCGCTTCCCAAGCAAGACAAATTAACATCTATAGATATACTATATATACTAACTATATACATTCTTGTATATATATATATTACTTACCTAACAGTATAAGTATAAATACTATTAGTAATATTACTTCCCACATATATACCTCTAGTTAATAGAATACATATTACATAGTATTTGATTAGCTACTTCTTCACTTACATCTTCTAGATAATGTCTATGAC
>JACSEE010000002.1_pt1 | contig 46696 bp, 41 predicted proteins | sample 8223141 | NCBI WGS metagenome assembly JACSEE01 (sample SAMN15634796, study PRJNA648150) | viral metagenome | isolation source: viral RNA from sea star tissue | host: Mediaster aequalis | place: USA: Alaska | collected 2016 | depth Intertidal m
GGTAAGGTAGCATCTATGATGCGTACCAACGTTATTAAGTACGACAAACAGATTATTCCAGTCAATGTCTATGCGTTGAACTTAATGCCATCTGGTTTCGGTAAAGGACTATCATGTAATATCATTGAAAGTAATATTCTGTCTGAGTTCAGACATAATTTCCTTGAAGAAACTTTCCCAATTAAAGCTACTGAAAACTTAACAAGACTTGCTAGTGGTCGTGCTGTCTCTGATGGCATATCCGAAGAGGAAGCTCTTGAGAAGTTAGGTGCTGAGTTTACTGCTCTAGGTAAACTAATGTATTCGTTTGATTCAGGTACGTCTGCTGCATTGAAACAAATGCGTACTAAGCTATTAATGAGTAAAGCTGGTTCAATCAACTTTCATATTGATGAGATTGGTTCTAACCTGCAGAAGTCTCAGGAAATGCTAGAAGTCTTCTTAGAGCTGTTTGATGTAGGTAAGGTCAAAGCTAAGCTAATCAAGAATACCTCCGAGAATGTCCGTTTAGAAGACATGGAAGGTATAACTCCAGCTAACCTACTAATGTTTGGTACGCCAAGCATGTTGTTAGATGGTGGTAGAGTTGAAGAGTTACTTATGGCTTTCCTTGAGACAGGCTATGGTAGACGTTGTTTCTTTGGTTTAGTAGATGCTACTGTCGTCAGTACTGAAGCTGAACCATCACCAGAAGAGTTATTAGATAACATCATTAACTCTAATGTTGGTGAGACGATGTCTGAACTATCTGACCACTTTGGTAGCTTATCTGAAGTAGAACACTTCGGTAAGAACCTACCAATGCCTCGTGAAGTAGCTTTGCTAGCTATCGAGTACCAACAGTTCAGTAAGAAACGTAGTGACTCATTACCGATACATGACAATATTGGTAAAGCTGAAATGATGCATCGTCACTTTAAAGTTATTAAACTAGCAGGTGCATATGCATTCTGTGACGGTAATGACGAAATTTCATTAGGCAACCTACAGTCTGCAATCTTACTAGCAGAAGAGAGTGGTGAAGCTTTCAAGAAGATAATGTCGAGAGACAAGAATTATGTTCGTTTAGCTAAGTACATATCTGAGTGTGATATGGAGTTAACTCAAGCTGATTTAGTTGAGAACCTTCAGTTCTACAAAGGTACATCTGCTGCTAAGAATGAAATGCTTCAACTAGCTATAGCATGGGGCTATAAGGATAATCGTATTATCCAGAAAAAGTACAACGAGGGTATTGAGTTTATCTCAGGTACTTCTATTGCAGAAACCAACCTCAATGAACTTATCTTAAGCCATAGTAATCAAGCTGAGCTAGATTATACTGCTGCACTAGTTCCATTCGATAGACTGAAAGAACTAACTCAGATAGAAAACTATCATTATTGTAATCATCACTTCAAAGCAGAGCATCGCTTAGGAGCTAATGCTATACGTGGTTTTAACTGCATAATGCTAGATATCGATAATGGTTGTTCTGTTGAGACTGCCCAACTGTTACTGAAGGATTACAAGTACCACATGTACACGACCAAGAGTCATGGCATGGAAGGTAAGGGTGATAGATTCAGAATCATTATGCCAATATCCCATGTACTTAAGCTTTCAGGCAATGAGTACAAGGAATTCATGACTAATCTGTTTGAGTGGTTACCATTCGATTCAGATGAGCAAACAGGTCAACGTGCCTGTAAGTGGGCATGTAATCCGGGACAACACTGGGATAATGATGGCGAATTGATTGATGCACTTCAGTACATCCCATCAACAACTAAGAACGAAAGCCGAAAAGCATCCATAAAGAGCCTTACTAACCTAGATAATATGGAAAGATGGTTTGCTATGCGTATGGTTGAAGGTCAACGTAGTAATGAAATGATTCGTTACGCTCTTATGTTGGTTGATACAGGTATGCCTTATGAAATGGTCGAAGATAAAGTTCTATCTTTAAATAATAAACTCGAAGAAGGTTTAGCTGAAGAAGAAATCCATAGAACTGTACTACGTACAGCAGCTGTCAGATTTGGAGAACGTCAATGACATTGAATATAGCAAGTCACTCAACAGGTGGTACATCGTACTTAATGAGAATATTAAAACAGGCTAAGCTTTCATGCAAAAACCATGTTGATATTATCGTTGATGAGGGTGTCTGTCAGGAGAAGGTATACGCGACTATTGTAAGACAGTTAAATCTCTTACATGAAGTTACTGATGTACACTTCTCTCACACGGTGACTAAAGCATAATAGAAGCCCCTTCGGGGGTTTTTATGGAAGGAGATATCTAATGATATCAAAACTAACTGCAATGCCTGAAACAGGTCAGTTTGTACGTGTCTGGTGCTATGACGCTAGAATCTGGTCAAGTACGTTTAAGTGGATAGGTCGTGAACTACATGTATACGATGATACAGATGATAGATTTATCAATACAACTGTGGAATTCGTAACCGACGCAACTGCACAAACAGACATTCATTACATCATATTGGGAGAAGATTAGTGGCAAATAAGAATATCATCCTTATTACAGGTAAACCTAGCTCAGGTAAATCAACATCGTTAAGAAACGTTGATGCATCTAAGACAGCTTACCTTAATACGGATTTGAAAGAACTGCCGTTGCGAAACGCCAATGCTTTTCAGGAAGTAAGTATTACAAATGCTAAAGAACTACCAGCGTATATTGCTAACATTGAAGAAGCTACATCAGTTGATTTAGGTGTACTTGATACACTTACATTTGCTATGGACATGTTTGAAACACAATATGTCACAGCTGATACAGTGAAGGATAGTCGTGCAGCTTGGGGTGATTACGCCAAGTTCTATAAACGATTCATCTTAGCCCTTAAGGGTGGAACCAAAGACTACATTATCTTTGCTCATGAAAAAGATTTATATAATGAGAAAGAAATGACTATAGAAACTAAGATTCCAGTCAAAGGTGCGGTAGGTGCTACAGGAGTTGAAGCTGACTTCTCTATCATTTTAGCAGCAAAACGTATTCCATTAACAATGCTTAAAGGCTTTGAAAACGACATGCTCAACATCACTGATGAAGAGCTTGAAGATGGTTTCAAATACGTGTTCCAAACTCGTGTAACCAAAGACACTGTAGGTGAGAAGATGCGTTCTCCTATGGGCTTATGGGCACGCAAACAGCTTTATATCGATAACGACGTAGATATGGTTCTTCGTCGTGTTAAAAACTATTACTTAGAAGGTTAATTAAATGTCATTATTAGACGGCGTAAACGTAGCAACTCAAGCAGAAAAAGAAACTGACCGTATTGGTGGTTTTCAGCTATTAGACTCAGGCATCCATTTAATGAATGTTGAGCTAGCTTACATGAGTACTGCTGCCTCTGGCGCACGTGCATTAGTTATGCATTTCAAAAGCGATAAAGGTTCTTTACGCTCAACTCAATACTTTGTTTCTGGTAAAGCCAAAGGTAACAAAACGTATTACGAAAAAGATGGTAAGCAACACAACTTACCGGGCTTCACTAACGTGAATGATATCTTCCGTTCTGCTGGCTTTGATGGCGGTATAGCTGATGCTGTAGTTGAAAACAAAGTAATCAAGCTGTACTCGAAAGATGCAGGTGGTGAAGTTCCTACAACAGTACCTATGGTTACTAACTTACTTGGTAAAGAAGTAGCATTAGGTGTGTTGAAGCAAACTGTTGATAAAACATCTTTAGGTGGTGACAACCAATATCACCCAACAGGTGAAACTCGTGATGAAAACGAAATCAACAAAGTATTCACTGTTGGTGGTTTAACTATCCCTGAATTAGATGCTGGTATCACTGAACCTGCATTCGCTGTTACTTGGAAAGACAAGTACGAAGGTCAGGTAATTAACAAAGCCAAAGGTGCTGCTGACACTGGTAATGCCGGTGCACCTACTGTAGCTGCTAAACGCTTCATGTAATGATTGTTCTGGCAATCGACCAGTCATTAACTTGTACTGGTGTTTGCATTCAAAGAATGGACAGCTCAACTAGAGCTGTTCATCTTATCCATACTGAAGCAATTCAACGAATCAAGACAGGAAGTGAATGTGGTTACATGGATACTGTTCTACGCTCACAAGGCATAGCACAGCGTCTATGGGACTTATTCCATGATTACAAATGTGACCATGTTGTCTTTGAAGGTTTGTCTTTTGGTTCTAGAGGGGATGCAACGCGCAACTTAGCCATGTTACTTGGTATAATCCTAGCAAAGCTTAATACTGATTTTTTTAGTGTAGCCCCTACTACATTGAAGAAGTTTGCTACTGGTAACGGTAGAGCTGATAAGAAAGCTATGCTTGCAGCGATTGAACCATGTAATCCTAAGTTACATTCAGAACTCTCTAGTATGACTATTAAAGCAGGTAAGTACGATATTGCTGATGCTTACTGGTTATCTAGATACTATTTACAGGATAGTTAGATGCAAGTAGAACAACAAATAACAAGTAAAGTATTACTTGGTAAAACGGAGGTGCAAATAGCATGCGCCGAGTATATAGAGCGGAACGGAGTAATGGGTGCGGCTTCGCAATCAGAGATGATGAAGTTCGACCTGTACGAGGGAGTGATTCAAGCGACTCTAGTAGTGAACTCACAACCGAGTTCAGAAGAACCATCGAAGAATCTTTCATCAGAGCACTTAGAGACGGTAACGCCTCAGTCAGCTTCGGAGTCCACGAAAGCATCTTCACCGACGAGTTCAGACGCAGACGTCGTGAACGACGACATCCAATCGATGACGGTGGTACTGGACCAAGAGGAACCAGATGGAGAGTGCCTGAAGGGTGGAGAAGAACGTCCTCAGACCTCATCACCTTCCCTGACCTCAACAGATTCAGTGAGCAAATCTCCGAACAACACAGAGAAGAGCTCAGAAACGTTAGAAGTGAATTCGATGGAAGACTCGCCCCAACCTTCGTCAGAAGACAAGACATCGTTGACGAAGAATAGTCCACTATTTATGTAGGAGTGATTATGGATGAACTGATGGAAGTATTAGCTGAATTACTTAAAAGCTTTATACCTTAATGGTAGGGGGCTAAGCCCCCTTCATTTTATAGTACTGAGTTTATTGGATGCGCACCCCCAGCCATGTTAAGTAAATCATATGCTCCTGACGTTGCCGTAATATCCTTATCGAGTATCGTAGCTTCAAAGATACTAGGTAAACCTATCGTGTCAGCACCTACCCAAGTAGTGAATGCACGTGTAGGGTTCTCCTTAATAGTATTCATAATGATTGCCTGAATACGTGAGAAGTATTTAAAGAAGAATACTCCACCTGTCTTGTTAAGGTAATCCAACTGTTTATTAGATAATGTATTGTAGTTGATGAACTCACTACGTACTTTATTAATAGCTAGAGCTGAGTCCATACCCTCTCTGACCAGTTCATTATATAAAATAAACTTACCAACAAAGTCACCTGCCTCTAGACCCTCTGCAAGTACCTTATACGGTGCAGAACCTTGAGATAAGGTAATGAACTTACCAGCATCAATTAATGGGTTATCTACCCCTTTAAGTGGTGCAGGAATTAACTTATCTAGTAGTGCTTCCTTAACAGTACCTCTAGTCTCAGTTGTAGTAACATCCTCAACAATGGTAGATAACAACCCAGCATCAACCATGAATGCAATTGGGTTATTCATTAATGATTCTCTTAACTCATTAATCACATCGTTATTATCAATACCAGTCACTTCTCGCAGATTCTCTGCAAGCTTCAACTCCTTAAAATCAGCTTTATACTGTCTTAATGCAGTAACACCAATTTTAGTATCTTTATAGATATCAGCAGCACTAACACCACGAACCAATAGATGGTTAATGTTAGAGAACACGTTAGCAATCGGTACAACAACCGACTTAACTACGATTAAATCCTTAGCAGCTACAACACCCTCTTGTAGTATACGTTCAGCAAATCTAAGTTTGTTAACAGCACCATTACCAAGTAAAGCCTCAGCAGCATTAATAAATAACTCTTTATGGCTACCTTCTTCAGCCTGACCTTTCCATAAGTTAGAAATAGACCACTCACGGTAACCTAACGCATTATCTAAATCACGCTTACGTACATGTAAGAAATTACCACCAAACTTATTCTTAATAACCTGTTTAGTATGTTGTGGAATAACTTTCCATATCTCAGCTAACTCAGGATTATCTGAACCTGCCGATACCTTAACAAAGTCATCAGTATTAGTTTCAGAGTCATAGTCACTAAATAGTGATTCAACTAATTCAGTATTAAACTCACTAGCTACCTGTTGCTCAGTAATACGAGCAGAGTACGCAGCAATAGTCTCAGATACATCATTACTGGCTTCAAGGTGTTCTTGACGTTCAGCATTATCAATAGCATAACGATATCCGATTACTCTACCCATTGAGTTAACGTTAGGTAACATACCTTCACGTAACTTAACTGGCGCTCTAACACCTTTAGCTAGTTGAGCAGCAATCTTCTCTTTACGGTTATTAACAGTAACTACAGCACCTGAAGTAATAGCAGGTAATGACTTATCAGTAGCAGAACCATATGCAGTAGTGAATCCACCTATAGCAGCTTCCACTGTAGACATAGCACCCTGTACATAAGGAATAGCCCCACCTTCTTTAGACTTAAGTAGTGCCATCTTCTTATCGTTAGTAGAGTCAGCAGCTTCACGAGTAAACTCACGAACAAACTCATAACCACTGTACTTACTTCTATCAGCCCAAGGTACTACCTTTATGGCTCTATTAGGATTGTTCTGCTCAGGAATGTATCCTTTAGGAAGACCAACTAGTTTACCTTCACCATACTGCTCAGAGATACGTCTAACAACAGCGTTATTAGAATCCCAAGCAAACTGTACACCTTCAGGGTTTCTGCCTAATAAAGCACTTAGGTTACGTTTATCAGCATCAGTTGCATATTGAAGACCAGTCAATGTAGCTAATTGGTTCACCATATCTCTAATAGAGTTATCAGCGTCAATTACACCTTCAATACCTGTACCTGCCATCATTACAATAGCAGTAGCATTAGGAAGGTTAAGACCTCTGTAAGCACCACCAGTGATACCACGTGCACCTAGAGAAGCAGCTTCATTCAACATAACATTCTTCTGTGATGTAGATACATTAGGTAATGCTTGGATACGTTGAGTTATCTCATTAGTAGCTATTCTTAATGCATTTGGATTATCAAGCAATGTACGTAAACGATTAGCATCACTACTGTATGACATTAAGTCACCACGAATAGCTATGTTTAGTACAGCTTCATTATCTACTTCATCAAGTATGCCTAGGTTGTTATCAATATTCTCTTTAACAACTACCTTAGTAGTCTCACGACCTGCATCTGCTTCATGCTTAGATTGGTCAGCAATAGTATCAATACGTACTGACGCATGACCTGTTCTAGGTGCAAACTCAGCAAGAGTAGATACAAGACCTGATAAAGGAGCATTCTCCTCACCAGAAGTATCAATAGCATGTTGTATACCTTGAGCTACATCATCATATGTAAGTTCTGGATTAACATCTAAGTTAGGTACGATAGCATTAGCACCCTTTAATACAGCCTCAGCAGTCAATTTAAAGCCTTTACGGATGAAGTCATCCGACTTACCCTCAATATCTTTAACTACGTTCTGTGCTTCTGTCAGAGTCTCAGATGAGAAGTCTACTGACTCCTGTACATCTGTAATCGATACCAACTCATTCTGACCTAAACCAGAAAGAATTGAAGCGAGGACATCCTGCTCCTGTACACCTTGAGCATTTAGTTTATTACGCTTAGCTAAGAATGATTGCACATCAGCATTCCAACCGAAGGTATCACTCAAGAACTTTCTAACTGTGTTCCATACACCTTCAATACGTTTCTGTAGTGCAGCACTTAGTTTGTTCTTAGCAACTACACCATCTAAGAATGGTTTATAGTCTGCTACTTCTGAACCTACGATAGCAATAAACTCATTAAGGGCTAGTTCTACGTCTGCTGGGTTACCTTGCTTAGCTTTGTTAAAGAACTTCTTCAAACCTTCAAGTGAAGCTGGTTGAGTAGACTGCTGTTCCATAACTTGAATAGTACGAGCCATCTGTTTCTTAAGGTCAGTAACGAATAAACCTTCACGTGATGTAGGGTTAGCGATACCGTAAGCAATACCACCTTGAGTGATAGCATGAATTAACTCATGTGCTAGGACTATGTTGGCTTCTTTAGTAGTTAAACCTTCACGTACCTTAATTACTCGTACAGTCTTGTTACCGCGCTTAATAGCTTGGTAGCTACCTTTAACATTAGTAGGTAAGTCAGTAGTAACTTCTACTTCTACGTTAGCAAGTAGCGCATCTAAGTAATCTTTCTTCTTACCTTTACCTTTCAGTAAACCATTAATCAATGAACCAACAGAAGGTATAGCTGATTGTACAGCTGCATTGTTATTACCTAATGTCTCGATAGTGATATCAGGACTAAGTGATTGCTTGAACTTAGATAGGTTTGTACCTTTTAACTTATAAGTAGTAGAACCGGTATCTAGGTTAAATGTTCCACGTAAGTCTTGCCATAAACCAGTTAAAGGAGAAAGTATGTTATTTACTTCTGCTCTTGCTGCACCATCCTCAGGTTCTACTTCTAACTGTGCACGTAACTCTTCTAAACGAGTATTAGCTAATTCAGTTAAGTTATCCTCTGCCACAGCTGCAAGGTACTCACGGTTTCTCTCAGCCATACGTTGATTGAAGTTCTCTACTAACTTAGTACCATCAGCATCCATTAACTTCTTGGCTTCCTCTGAAAGTACTACCTGTCCATTAACAACATTAGCATGACCATTATCAATACCTGCCATTTGGTTAATAGCAACTTGACCACTACCAAATACAAAGTTATCACGACCAATCTTATTATTAACTCGTTCTACTTCTAACTGCTTAAGTAAGTACTGTTGGAAGTTAGCTGTGTTACCAATCTCTGAAGGAGATAAGCCAATTGCATTAGCAATAGGGTTAGTAATGCTTCTGGTTGATTGGCGTAACTGTTCTTGATGTAACTCAAGTCTAGCGTCACCATCATTGATGTCTACAGCAGCTAAGGTAGGAGTAATCTCAATACCTTCAATCTCAAGAGACTTAGACTGTGCATCAATAGCTGAAGCAACTGCTTTCTCAACAGAACCCAATGTATCAGCTTGCATAAGTCCCATGTACTCAGCAACGTTAAACAACTCATTAGAAGCACGAAGGTTACTATCAGCAATACGGTCAATCGCATCTAATACGTTAAGGAAGTTACCTTGTTTACCTTGTAATAAGTGGTTATTAATCTGTACAGCACCATCAATAGAGATTGTAAGTACAGGAATAGCTCTTACACCCGGTAATCCCATAGCTCTAGCAGAATGGTCAACATCAGTATGTGACTCTTTACCGTTAGTAGTTGGGTAACGTACTTCTTTAACACCAATGTTAGCTGCTCTATCCTGACTGTCTTTAGCGATGTTAGTGTCATCTTTAATGGCAGTACGTAAGTAAGGGAATAGTTCAGTTAGTTTACGTTGGATTAAACCTACATCTTTAGCAGGTAGAGTGTCATAGTCACGAATAGCACCTTCAGCAACTCTCTTCTCATGTAGCGCGACATAAGTCTTCTCAAAAGTATCATTAGCTAATGCAGTAACATAATTCATACCAGCATTCATTAATGTAGCTGAACGCTTATTAGACTTGAATACAGTATCAATAGCATCAGTAGCAAATGAACCATAAAGTAATGCTGTCTGGTTAACTATCTCGTTACGGATATCTGCATCAAACTTAAAATCAAGTAATGCTTTACGTACATCACCTTGAGTCTTAGCAGCTTTGATATCTGTAATCACTTTAAGATTATCAGTCTTACCTGTTAATGCTTCAGACCATTGGTTTAACTCTGCAAGTAATTCTTTACGGCTATACTTAGGTACTTTAGCTAGTTTAGTTAACTCTTCAGCAAATAAGTCTCTTACTTCAGATGCCATCTTAGCGTGGATACCTCTTGCACCACCACCATATACAGTTACTGTTACAGGGTTCTTAGTACCATTACGTGTTAACTTAACAGTCTCAACTTGACCTTCATCAGTTTCAACATCAATAGCTACTTTCTTACCTTTAAGGAAAGCATAGCTTCTAAGCATAGATGCTGCTTTATCTTGAGGTATTGTAGTATTACCTGTAGTTAGTCCCTTGATGAACTCAGTTAGTTCTTCATTGGCTACAGCAGCAACAGTCTTGTATGAGTCAACAATAAGACCTTCACCAATCTGCTTGTGAGTATTGGCATTAGTACCGTCACCTACTAGGTAACCACCACGTGCAAGTGTATCAATTTGCTCAGCAGAACTTAGACCTGCTAAACCATTCATAAATGTAGAGTGGGCAGGACCATTAGTAAGTCCATCTACCTCAGCTTTCATGAAGTGAGAGAAGTTAGTTACTCTACCATTCTCTGATTGAGCAATTAGTCTAGCTACAGTTAGTATGCCTTGCATTGCATGGTCAGACTTACCAGTAAGGTCTTTAACGATATCACTAGTTAATGCTTCAACTTGCCCATCAGGAGCCATATTGTTAGCAATACGGTTCTCAAGACTATCTTGGTTCTGTATTACCTCATTCAACTCAACTGACATTTCTTGTACTGAGATTGGGGTAGCTTGTTTATCTACATCAAAGCCATATGCTTGTGCTAATGCCAGTACGAAGTTATAGCCGTTAGAGCCTGTACGAAGACCTTTAAGGTTATTAAGGTTAAGACTGCGTACAGTTGCATTGTTCTTAAGACCTATTAAAGCACGGTGGTATTTATCACCTTGGTCGTTCACTGAACCTTTACGTTGTTGACGACGTACTGATGAGAATGCACCTTCAAAGTAGATGTTCTTATCATCTGAGTCAGCTAACTGTTCAAGTAACGTATCTACCTTCTCATAGCTATCTACAATCTCTTGGTTTTTACCATCAACAGATAACTTATGCTCAGCATTGTATAAGCTAGTATCTTCAACATAACCTTTAATCTTCTTGTAGTTCTCTAAACCAAGTACTTCATGAAAAGAAGCAACAGTAGGGTCAACTACATGTGCAACGTTACGTGAAATGTTCTCAGCTTCTACTTGTTCATCAGTTAAACGGTCATTACTTCTGATATGTGTATCAGAGGCTGTAGCACGAGGCGGTTTCTGTCCTACCCAGTTAGAAGGTGAGTTATCCACTGGAGCAGAGATTTGAGCTAATAAGCCCTTACCTTTGTTCTTGTTGTACGTGAAGTTACTTTCAGAAGGTAATCCTTTAACTTTCTTATTGTGTACTTCGTTGTAACGTTCAGCACTCTTAGTAGTATTAGTAGTGAAACCAGTTACTGAACCAATGTTATCTACTAGTACAGTATTACTCAGCATATCAATGTCAGACTTCATTAGGTTGAATAACATTCCACCCATTGATGAGAATACAGAGTCTGTTACTGATTGAGGTAAGTCAGCAGTAAAGCCTAAGCCTAATGCTTGTTTGAACTCACGTGATAACTGGTTAGAACTAACACCAGTACCCATAATACGTAATTGGTCTAACTCAGCTACATCAGCTAGCATAGATGTGTCACTTAAGCCTAATAGACGACGTATTGACTCATTATCGTTATAAACACTCTCAGTTACCTGTTGAGTAGAGTTAACGTAAGCCATGAATGCAGCATCTTTAACTTTAGTAGGGAATGTACCATCTTCCTGTAATAAGAAACGTAGTTTGTTCTGGTCATAGTTATTAACTTTACCATCACGTAGGTTCTTAAGTAATGTGGTATTAAGCGAAGCCATAGAAGTATCAAACCAAGCTCTCTTAGAAGCTAAAGCCTTAAGCATATCTAAGTCATACTTATTGGTTGTGACACCATCTAAACCAAGTTCAGTAATACTCTCAGCATCAATGGTCTCTAAGCCAGATAACTTAGTAAGGAAGTCAGTATCAGACCATAGGTTAGAGTTCTTAAATGTAGTTACACCTTCTTTGAATCGGTTAGTGTTATCTAAACCTAAGTCATGTGTACCACCAAAGTCACTGTTAAGTGAATCAAGCATTGATGTCATTTCTACTGGTGCTACTTCAATAGCTTTAGCTGTACCAACAATGTTATCAAATACTGTTTGGTCTGCTTTGGTAAGTTTTAATGTACCAATGAAGTTAACCATATCAGTAACAAATGAAGCAGACTTATCACTAAGGAATGAACGAATACTCTTAGCTGAACTTGTATTAAGTTCATAGTCAGCATACTGACCTTCTAATTGCTTCTTAACACGCTTACCAGTAAAACCAGTTAACATATCTCGTACAATGTTAGACGATTGCTTACTAGCAGCAACAGATGATGTAGGGTCAACTGACTTCTTGATATCAGCTTGGTCAACTGAAGCAATAGCTCTTTCACGAGAGTTCTCTAATTGAGCTATTTGGCTATCAATTGCAGCAACTGACTCTTTATCTCTTGATAACTGTTGTTCAGCTACAGGAGTACTATTAGCAGCTACAGCAGCTTCTTGTGATGCAACTACACTTTCACGTAAACGTTTAGCTTCTTGAAGACTACCTAACTCGTTATCGATATCTTTGGTGGCTTCGGCTATTGCTGTTTGTCGTGGGTCGTCTGCTACCACCTGCTCCGCAGGTTCCGCAGCCTCCTCGGGATTAACTAAGGTATTAGCAGCAATAAGAGCATTGTTAACGATAGCTTCTTCTTTACGTACTTGTTCAGCCAAAGCAACAGTCTTAGCTAAAGAGGTAGGGCTACTGATTTGCCACTTACCATCATTACCCCAATTAGCAGTAACAGGATATGTACCTGTCTCAGTAGCTGTAGCAATAGCAACATCTAGTGCATCAGCTTTCTCAGTACGTTGTGCAGCAAAGTTAGTTAATCTACCTAATGTAGCAGCAGTATCAGTACCGGTAGCAATCTGTGACTTAAGGTTCTTAAGGTAAGTGTTTACCCCAGTGAACTCTTTAGAACCATCTGTAATATCACTAGCAACTGTATCAATGTCTTTGATTACAGCTAATGCTTCATATTGTGCCTTAACAGCACCAGTTGATTTGTCAGCAGCAGAAGTAAGTAACTCAGAGGTAACACCCTCATCACTTAAGAAGTCTACTGAGTATAATGCAGTCTTAAGTAAGGTATCAGTAAGTTCAGCTGATACTACTTGTGTTATACCAGCACCATCATAGTTACCTAGTGCTTGTGCAAGACCATCTGTGTCACCAGTAGTTACCGCAGTGAATGCAGCAGCAACTGATTCTTTCAGTGCAGGGATGTTATCTAACTGCTGTCCTAATGCACCTAAAATACTATCTTGTTTAGGGTCACTTATACTTTCTACTAATTGAGTTAACTGAGTAACTTCTTCAGGTGTTGCTGTACCAGAGTCAATAGCAGCTTGGGCTTCAGAGGATAACTCAGAAACGTAATTTTGAGTTTGCGCTGCAACCTGTAATAAAGTACTGAGTTGATTCTCATCTGCATCAATGTTCGCTACAGCAGCATTAATACCAGCAACAGAGTCCTGTACTTGAGATACTTTAGTCTGTACCGAAGCCACTTGCTCACTTGGTTCAGCTATATCTACTATTGGAGCTACAGCTTCAGTGATTGGAGCAGTTACTGTTTCTACTGGTTTAGTGGCAGCAGGAGTTGTAGCAGGTTTAGTCTTAGAACCAACTAACTTAACTACTCCTTTAGCAGCTGCCTTTAATGTACCTACAGCAACCTTACCAGTTAGTTTAGTAGTCTCTTTAGCACCTAATGCAGCAATGGCTGGAGCCTGTACACCACCAGAAGCTAATGCACCACCTACAGCACCCTGTACTACTTGTTCACCTACACCTTCTATGATGCTTTGGTCAGGCTTAGCAGTTTGCATTGCAACGTTAGTACCTACAGCACTAGTAGCTGACTGTGCAGCTTCTTCTACTGTTTCCTTAGCAACTGCTTTACCACGTTTAGCTAAACCAGCTAGTTTACCTGTAGCAAGTTCTCCAGTAGCTTTAGAAGCACCAGATATCTTACCAATAGCAGCAGAAGTTAAACCAGTATAAACAAATGCATCCTGTGCAACCTGTGAAGCAATATTACGCTTAGCTGTTTCTTGTTTCTCAGCATCAGAACCAATAGCATTCTTATACTCTTGAGCATACTGAGGACTATCGATTAACTCTTCATGAGTCATTGCCATAACACGTTGGATTGATTCATTAGCAGCAGAACTAGCTTCTGTCAGTGAACCTTGTGTTGCAGCAGCAGTGCCGGCAGCATTAGTAGCAATCTTGTCAGTAGCTTTCTTTGAAGCAACTCTAGGTGACTTAGCATTAGGCTTTAATGAAGCCTTGGCTCTAGCGCTAGCACCCTTACCAACAAGTAAGCTAACACCTAAGTCAGCAAAACCCTGTACACCGATGTCTTCTGCAATAAGAGGGTTAGCAAGTAAACCTTTAGTAGTGAATGCCATATCACGTGCTACTTTCTCAGCAGGAGTAGCAGCTAAGTACTCAGGAGAGTTCTGATATACCTTTTTGGCTTCCTCATAGCGTGTTCTTTGCTCTTTACGTTGGTCAGAGTCCAATGACTCACCTAACTCTTTAGAGAAGCCTGCAACTGCTTGTGAGGCTTCGATAGCATCATCTTGCATGAATGAAAGTGGATTAGGTTTCTTTGTAGCGTTAATCATAGCTACTACTGTAGGGTTCTCACCATTATCAGCAACATATTGTTCCTTAGGAGCAGTAAGCGATACACCTAAACCGGTAACTAAACCAGCAGTATTATTAATGACTGTTTGTGCTAGTGATGAACCAACATCTTTAACTATGTCATAAGGACTGCGACTAGCGTCAGCTAATGTTTCTTTACGTATTCTAGCAGCATCAGCTTTAAGTAGGTCACCGGGACTAAGTTGAGCTTGCTTCTCTTGAGTAGCTTGAGCAACTTGTGCAGTCTTAGTTTCAACTAAAGATGGTTGTGCAGGTGTTTGAAGTAGTTCTGGGGTAATAAGATTACCACCAGCATCAAATGATTGATTATCAGTAGCAGGTGTAAATGCACCTGTTTGATTTATTTCATCAGTCGCATACTGAGTGGCATCTGCTTGCGAGAAGCCATCCTCAGTAATTAATTGATTAACTCGTTCTAAGGATGGTTCTGCCATTTCTGTTTTCCTTTAAAAGTTTCGTTGACCCTGCTTAATAGCATCTGCGCTAGCTTTGTTTCTTTCACGGTCAAATGGACGTTTTATTGCGTTATAATTCTTTAAATCACCTTGGGCGTTGATGATATCAGCCATTTCTGTCTGAAGTCTATCTCTAAACCCTTCTTCATCAAAGTTACCATCCATACTAAAGAACCCTGCACCAACCTGAGTTCCTCGCAAAGCACGCTGTATAGCTAGTTGCTCATAAGCCTTAGACCAATTCTTACCAATCTTATCTTTAGCTTGTTTTAAGCCATCACGAACATCATCAGTAAATGCTGAGTAAGCAGATGCATCATCTTTCAATTCAGGTAGTGTTTGGAAGAACTGTGCAGCAGCATCAAAGTTATCACCACGTTCACCCTTAGTAGCATCAAAACGAGATAACTCTTCTAGGTTAGTAAAGTTACCTGCTGTAGGGTCTAAACCTTTAGCCTGAAAAGCTTTGAACTCACGTTGACCAATATCAGCTTCAATAGCTGGTAGTTTTGCCAATGCTTGTTCACCTGCAATAGCAGCTCTACGGTCTTCAGCAGCATTCTTAGCATTAGTTGATGCTATGCCTTGATTGAACTGTTGGTTAGTAATATTAGCATCAGCAGTCTTTTGTAGACGTTGATTAGTAATATTATGTTGGTTTGCTCTAGCAGCATCAGCTTGTTCAGCTTGTTGACGCGTGTAACCTTGTTGTTCTAATCGAATAGCGTTAGCTCTATCTAAATTAGATTGTTGGTTCTGTCTTATTCCACTGGCATTAAGAGCATTAGTAGCTGTACCTAAACCTTCCGATATTAAACCAAAAGGACTAGCTGAGTTGTTATTCAGCTGAGTAGTAGGTGCAGCTAACTGTGCTTGCTCTGCTGCTACACGATTACTAGCTGCTTGTGACGCTAGTATCTGTGCTGTTGATTGAGTTGAGTTAATAGCCATTAAGTAGCTCCTGTGATGCTGTTAGCTACAGCATTGTTAGCTCGGTCAGCAGATACTGAATCTAGCTTCTTCTTATCAGCTAAATAGTCATCGTACTTCTGTTGGGATAAATCTAATGATTGTTGACCTTGGTCTAATTGCTGATTAGCAAAGTAAGCACCAATACCAGTCTGCAATAAACCAGCACCAAAGTTAAACATATCACCGCCACTCATATCTCCAAAGAAGCCTTGGCTACCTTGAGCTTGTACTTGAGGTGTATCGGTTAAGGTACTATTAAAGTCCAATGACCCTGTCGGGTCAATGTTTGCTTGTGGAGTTTGGAAACCAAAGTTGTTCATAGATATACTCGGGTCAAAGTTAGTTGTACTCAGATTAAATGATGATGGATTGGGGGTATTGCTCCCCATACCAAAACCACCAAATAACTGAGGAGCTTGTGATTGCTGTGCACCAAACCCAAAGTTACTTTGAGTAGCACCTGCATTGTAGTTAATATCGAATAAACCTGTTTGTGGGTTAACACCTGCCATAATTAATATCCTGTGTGTCCTAGTCTAATGTAACTGTCAGGCTTATCAGTAAACCTCAACATGTCTGTGTAACGTTCAGTAGTATCTCTAATCAATACTGGTTCTTTGTATTCTAACTTAAATCTTCTAACATAGTTAGTAGACTCTAGTATTGCATACGGGTCACCTGCTATTGCTCTAGAGGCCATAAGTATATCATTCTGTCTGTCAGCTGTTTCCTCCTCAATTATCTCTAGTTCTTCATCCAGTACATCAATCTGTTTCTGTATCTCAGCCATAGCATCTGAGAAGATGATAGCTTGATACTTGTTTACAGCAAAGTTGAATGCATTAAAATAATCCAGTGAATTACCTCCATAAGCAATAGCTATAACTGCAACAAGAATAGCTAACTCTTCACCAACTATATCTTCCAAGGCTTTATATGCAATAGGTAGCAGTAACCGCATAACGATTACATTAATCAAAGCAATACCTGCGGCAGCAGCACTAAAGGCAGCTACACCTGCTGGAGGGTAAACAATAGATATTACAATAGCTATTACTGTAATAAATATCTGAAAGAACTCAGTCTCATACCACTTAAGCTTCTGAACAAACTTATCATTAAGTACCATCCTAATGGATGAATACATTAAGTCATGAGACTTAACATTACCCATTTGACGCATTATATCCTTACGTAGAGGTATAACGAATGATTGTGATACATCAGCAGCGTCAGCTTTAAATACATCAGTAAGCGTTGTTCTAAGCTCCTTACCTACTGCCCAATTAGAATGAACTAAACCAACTACTCTTAACTCATGGTATTGGTTATAGGTAATCTGCTTACGGATGATTAGTACATCAGCAGAGTAGAAGAAGCTAGTACTGGGAATATCTGACTCACCTCTAAGCTCTATCTCAGTCTCGTAGTAACCAATCTTAGCTAGTGTATTATCTGGTTTAAGTAATGTACCGTACTTAATCTCATCATCAATATATAACCAACCCAACTCTTGCTTATAGTTAGAGTCTTCAATAGTTATACGGTTGATTGGAGGTACAGGCGTATTCCTGTTCTCATCCCAGTAGTCATAATCAGTACGTGATACATTACTTACCCCATCCATATGATTAAAGAACCTATAAAGGTACTCAGCACCAATGAGGGAATCATCATCAACAGCTAACCCCATTACAATGAATGCATCCTCTACAGGGTTATCAGGATATGAAGGGTCAGCCTCAATAGCATCTGATAAATCCTTTGGTTTAATGTTTAAGTATCTACATGCCTGTTCAACAGCTAACTTGTTAGGTTGTCCAGACTCAGCAGTATACTGTCCATCAACATATATAGGGATGATTGGGTAATAAGGTGATACGTCAGGATTATCTTCTCTAATGATATCTAATGTTGGATACACACCAGTAGACTCATCATAAGTCCAGATAATAGGTGAACCAATAACATTACCATTAGAGTCCTTCTCATAGTATTCAGCTCGGTATATAAGTGCACTGGTATTAATGTCAGTATCAATAACAGCATAGGTGAGTTCTATTTGTTTACCTATCTCATCTATAATTACTTGCTCAACATATGAGTATACTTGTACAGCCATTTGAGTAGCAGTACCGTCAGGGAGACCCCAAGGGTAGTTACCACTCTTAGCATAGTTATATAATCTATTAGAATTGAATAAGACCCCGTTAGCTATATTAGTAACGAGGTCTGTTGCAATATTCCTGTTCTGAGTAATAGAAGATGCCACCGTCTGTTTAACCAGTGATGGCATTGCTTCATACAAGAGACAGGAAGTAGAATTATAGTAAGTCTTAGTACTACTTCCAAATACGCCCATGGTTGCTCCTAAATACCGTCAAGTACTTTAGTCATTACTGCTTTACTATCTGCTGGACCAAGACCCCATAATGCAGGGTCAGCATCAGCACCATCAGGATTGGTAGAGTACACAATCGATAGTACATCAGAGTAGAACTTAGCAGCTTTCTGTTCAGCATCACGTAAAAATGAATCACCTTGAGCTTTCTTAAGCTTCATCTCATAACCAATCAAACCACCAGTATCTAAAGTATCATCAGAGTTACCAACAGAACCGATTGTCTGAGCTTCTTCAGTTAGTTTCTTCTGATTGATTGTAGCTACTTCAGCTTCAGTCTTGTTAAGCATAGCTAGTGCTTGACCACCAGTAGCATCAACAGTCTTAGTTGCTTCAGCAGAGATTTGTTCATCAACAAGTGCTTCTTGCTTAACAGTTACGTTAGTCTGAGCTTCCTGACCCGCTTGTTGTAATACAACTAACTTGGTTTGTTCTACTTGTTGTAACTCTTGCTTACCAATCAAATCAGTTTGAGCAATAGTCTGTACTTTCTGTAATGGACGTAAGTTATCTAATTCATCCACTAGTAAGCCATTCTGAGCTAATACTTGTGCAATCTGAACATCTAGTAGTTCACCTTGCTTCTTGGTGTTAGCGAGACTCTCAGCAGCTATTAGTAACTGTTGGTTTGTGAGTTCATACTGTAATGTAAACTGAGCAGCTACAGACAAGTTAGCATTCATAGCTCCCAAGTATACAGTTGCATAGTTAGCATCAGTGATACGTCCTGCTTCATGCTCTGACTTTACATGGGCTAAGGTAGTACGCATCAATTCATCATAGACACCCCCACCTGCTAGTTCACCACCTGTTAAGGACTTTAATGATATAGTCATTATCTAAAACCACCTCTTGCAATGATTACATCAGTATTAGCTTCAGCAATCGTACGTTGTAATTCAAATGCTACAGACTGAGCCATAGCTGCGTTAAGACCACTGATATAAGCATTAGCATAATCAGCTCCAGTAATTCGTCCTGCATCATATTCTTTCTCTAGGTGAGAAGTCATAGACGTAGCCATCTTATCAAATGAGCCAGTACCTCCGACTACACCAGATGTGATGTTTTCTACATTAATAGTTGTTGCCATATAACTCTCCAAATAAAAAAAGGCACATACCGTGAAGTATATGCCTTTGTTGCTTTCATGACCAGTTGTTATAACTGACCATATTCTCGGGATTTCATTGCTAACTGATGACGTTTCAATTCATCAGGAGATAAGCTATCTAATTCCACTACACCAAATGCTTTATGGAAACGGTTCTCGTACATTGTCTTACGAGTCTCAGGGTCTTTCCATTCACGTTTAGTACGGTAGCTACGGTCTCTAATATGGTCTAGTAACATACGCTCTACATGCCAATCAGTATCAAAAGGGATGTAACGACGAATAGAACCAACAACAGAGTTACCTACATCAAAGAATGCACCTTGTAGTTGCTTCTCGAATGGTGCCATAGCAGTGATGTTACAGCGTACTAGCTTCATGGCTTCTTTACGACCTTCTGCACGCTTCTCAGCTTTAGACTTAAGTGGGTTAGTACCACCACTAGTTTGTACTTCTTCTTGCTTCTCAGCACGTGCAATATCGATGATTGCTTGTAACTTAACGTGAGACTTAGTAGTAGTGAATTTCTTACCAGTAAGTGTTTCAGCTAGTTCTCGTAGAGCATCAACTTGCTCTTTAGTAATTTCTTCAGACATTATCCATTTCCTATAAGTAAGGGAGGGTCAGTAAGCCAGTTGCTTACACCAAAAAAGGATGCCGAAGCATCCTTAGTTTGGTTAGTCGTTTAGCTTACATTTCAGCTAAAGACCATTGTACTGCTAAACGCTCAGGACGAAGCATCATGAAACCGTACCAGAACTGTAAAGAACTGAAACCAGTCTTGGCGTAAGGGTCATCCAAGTTCACAATCTCACCCGGCATACGAGTAATGATTTTGAATTTGAAGTCTGCACCGCCACCAGTTTGGAAACCGATAGTAGTGAATGACTCTGAACCAATACATAGTAATGGGAAGATGTCGTACTTTTCACCAGTACCAGTATCACTTGAACGGTAACCACCATTAGTTGATACAGCTTTACCTACACCAGCTTCATGTAACATTTCAGGTACAACGATAATGCGGAATTGACCCACTTTACCGATTTCACCGTGAATCATGTTAGTACCTTCTTTATAAGTACCAGCATAACCGTAATGCTCAACAGAAACGAAAGCAGGGTTACCAAAGTGGTCAGTCATCTTAGTTAGTGTAGGAATCATTTCTGAACCACAGTAAAGTAAGCGACCATTTGCTACAGTAACTGTATCAAAGCCTTGTGAACCTTTAATCATCTTCATTGACTTAGGTGTACGGTTATCATCTAGAGAGATTGATAAACGTTGTAAGTCTTCGTAAGTAACTACTGATTTAACATCAGCTGTTTCACCAGTCATAGATGCTTTAGAAGTAGCATCACCACCGAAACGTACTAAACCTGCACCACCAATCAAATCAATCTGAATCATTGCTTCAGTCATTTGAACAGCACCAGTAACTAGCTCACGAGATAAATGCTCGTATAAGTCAGCCATTGAATCGAAGTTTAAGTAGTCATCAGTGAACTCATGGAAGATACCGTAGTTTTCCATAGTACCGCTAAGTTGAATACGTGAGAAACCAACTCGGTTCACACGACCACCATTCTCAGTAAGAGTAGGTAACTTAGATGTAATTACACCGATATCTTTAGAACCAGCGTATAAAGCACCATCAGCAGAAACTGAACCATCAGTACCTAAACCTTGGTCATTGACGTTACGTGCGTCAAGTAAAGGCATAACATGGTACTTACTAATCTTCTTACCGTAATGCTTAGGCATAGCAGTAACATCTGCTAATGCTGCGAAGTAACGTTCACGACGTGTTTCATACAATGCCTTACGGTCAAAGTAATCAGTACGGATTTGTGAACCCTGTGCTTGGTTACCAACTAAGTCTGGTGCATCACCTGCATCAATATCAGATGCACGAGGTGCAGCTGCGTTAGCGTTGTTAAATTGTTGGGCTGTAGAGCCGTATGCGTCAAAACCTGCCATTTTCTTGTCTTCCTATAATCAAAGTAGTTTTTCGAACTCTTCGTCGGACATACCTGCGAAGTCATACTTCTTAGGTGCTGTACTACGAGGAGTAGCTTTAGATGGACTAGCTCGAAGCTTCTTGTCCGTATTTGTTGCTACCGTAGTAGTTGGCTTACGTGACACTACAGGAGCTTGCTTATTAAAAGCACCTGCCTGTTGTAACGCATGACCTACCTTCTGGTATGCTTCTAAATCGGAAAGACCTTGCAGTTGATTAGCATCAAATAACTTGATTCTGGTAACTTCTGTCATAACACGTTCATACGTACCATTGGACACATGTTCATTCAGAGTCTCTAGATGCTGTGGAGCTGCATAGATAACCTTCTTACTGGCTTCATCCCATTGATTAGTCAAAATGTCCGAAGTGGCTGAAAATGATGGGCTAGATTGTATACGGTCTATCACATCATCCATTTCTACTTGTGCATCGCTAACTGAGTTGTCGCTAGGCGTATAGTTAGAATCTTCCGTACCCAAGTCCAATGTATCAATCTTATGGTCTTGGATAAGTTTGTTAATAGCTTCTGGGTTACCATTGTGAGCATCAATTAATAGATTTAAACTTGCACTATCAATCTTATGCTCAGCTAAGGTTCTTATAGTCTTACGATGTTGTTTAAAGCCTTGTAGCTTCTCAACGTAATCCACACCCATGCTCATTAACTTCTTAGCTTCATCTACAGACTTGACTGATACTTCTCGTCCACTTGCTTTAAATGGCTTGTAGAGGTCTTCCAGTCCTGAATCAGCTTTAACGTCTGTCTCCGTCTCTGGAGCTTCTGCCGCTTCACCTTCATCAGTTGTCTGCTCATCAGTACTTACCTCAGGTTCTTCTGCTAATTCATTAGCAGGTAATTCATCTGTTGTAAGCTCCTCAGAAGCTAATACAGTAGAGTTTGACTCATCAGTAGGTGATTCGTCAAGTAATTCTTCAGAAGAAGAAAGAGACCCACTAGGGGTCTCCTCTGACACTTCTGATTGTGGTGCATTCAGATGCTGTTCAAACTCGTCATCTGACATGCCAACAAAAGAGTCAGTATTAGGCATCTTTAAGCGCTCCTGCTAATTCAGCTTCGTACTCTTCTAACGCATCTTTAGCTTGTTCAGCTTCAACGTAGATAGCGTGGAAGTAAGCTTGTACACCTGAGATTGCTAGTAAAGCATTCTTATGTACTAACTCAGATGATTCACTCATAGAGGCTTGTGAAGTCATACGAGCTAATTCAATAGCACGGTCTTCAAAGAAACCTTTTACCATAATCTTTTTAAAGGCAGTTGATTTATGTAGTGTATCTAAAGACTCCGCTAATGCGATTTTAGCTTTAAGGTCATCTACAGAGATTTGAATTTCATTTACTTCTGATTGCATTTTAATTCCTCGTCTGCCCCGTAGGGCATTGAACGTTATTGTTCGTTAGTTGATTCTGCTTCAGTAGCGGCATTCAATGCTGCCTCTACAACTTTAGTTTGAGCTTGAGCGTTAGCTTGTTGGTCTAACTTATCAAGTTCTCTAGCATGGGTAATACCCGACTCTTCGTTGATGTAGTCCAGATTCTTCTGGTCTGTGTCAGCTTGAGTGTTGGTAGCTTTATACCCTGATAAACTAGCTTCAGCAAGTATTTTCTGCGTCTCGGCGTTAATTTTAGCCACTTCAGCCTGTTTAATCATCAAATCGAGTTCTTTATCCTTCTGAGCCACTGGGTCAGGTTTAGGTTCAAACTCTTTAATCATCTTACTTAGTAATGGCATTTTACGAAGGTCAGCTACTTCACTTAAGATTAGTTTAGTGAAATCCATACCCATTGATTGAGCAGTTGTCTGTAGCATGAATGATAGCTCTTGAGCTTTCTGTTCATCAGCTTCAGCAGTAGAGATACTTAAACGTAAATCAAACTTACCAGCTAAGTCGTCACGTTGTACTGTAACGAACTCACTCTCAGTAATACGTACTACTTCTTCTTCTGATAAGAACTCTTGGTTCATAGCTATAAACTTACGACCAATCTTCTTCATACCTTCAGCCAAGCGACGAAGTATACCTAGTTCACGTCTAGCTGCTGCACTCAATGCTCCATTAGCTGCTGCTGCTGTACTACCTAAACCAGCACCTGTAATACCTTGTGCAAATGACTGTACACCTGTAAGTGATTCAGCATCTTGGTTCTGGTAGCTTAAGAAGTTATAAGCTGACTGTGGTACTTCAGGGAATGCGTGCATATAGATACTATTCTGTGCATCACCTTGGTCATTAAACTCATAGTTCTGACCACGTTCAAATCTACGCTTGTTAACACCATCTAAAGCACCTTTCTTAGTACCTACTTGAGCATTAGCACTGCGTCCAAATAAATCAACCATTCCACGTGTAAGGGCACCTGAAATATCTTGGTTATCTTTAAGTAGTTCACCATCTGGTTCTCCATAAATACTATCTTTGATTGGCATGAAAGGTACAGCTACGAAAGGTAACTCACCATCTGAGAAAGGACTATCTTCCATTCGAATAAGTACGTTACCAACCCAAGCAGCTACAAACGGTGTAGTCTTACCATTGCCCTTGGTATCCCAGTAACCCCAGTATTCATAGACCACAAACTTCTTACGTGGGTCATCTTGGAACTCGAAGCCTGACTCTGCCCATGCTGAATGATGTTCACCATCTTCTGTCACTGATGAACTAACAATCTTATCTAGGTTCTTGTACAAACCAGCTTTCTCAAGAGTAGCTTTGTCTGACTCGTAGTAATGAATAATGAAACCAGCATCTTCAAGTACACCGTTACAGGTAGGGTCAATACGTACATTGTCGTAATGACATACTTCCCATGAAGGTTGGTTCTTAATGACATCATCTTCCTCAACTACCTCAATACCTGTTTGTACTGGGAAGTGGGGAATACCTGTCTCTTGTGACATCTGTAATGCAGCAACAATCTCAGGTTGAAGTGAAGCAGGGTTATGTTGAGACATTTCTTGTAGCATACCAATCTGTGCTGCTTCAGTAGCAGGATGAATCTCAAAGACTGGATACTCTTTGTTAATAGTGTTGGTTTCATAGTCCCAACCAGTCTTAACAATAACTGTTCCTTCATCAGAACAAGCACGTACGAATTCATCAACGAATGCTACTTTGTTTAACTTAGTGTTTACCTGATTGTTTAAAACCAATGCATTCTGAACTGCTGACTTAACATCACTTGGTCCTACAGGGTCAACGTTGAATACATCAGGAGTATTCAAGAAAGGTTCTGTTAGAGACGTATAACGCCACTCAGCTTGCTTACGAATAAGCTTAGACTTAATAGTACTACGATTCTTAGGCTTACCTGTACTGTATGCTTTAGCGAAAGGAGAAGAGTTACTCGTCTTACCCTCATCAACGTTAGCATTAGGTCGGAGAGCATTTAACCAAGCTGTAACCTTAGCTACCTGATTGCTATGAGTTGTCTTAGTTAATTCGAAGTCTGACTTAAGGTCAGATAGAGTAGGTGGATTAGCCCACCTGTTATCAAAGGCATCTTCTGCCTGTTTACTTGGAGTTTCAACTGCCATGGGTAGGTAAGTCCTATAATTAGATAATTGCTGTTTAATGACGTAGAAGGTATCATCCACGCCCACACTTAGCAACTTCGTTGCTTTTTACGGATTATATACGGAGAACCTAATGATTAATACAATTCAAACAAATACTAAATTACCCCTACTAACTCAATTGATAGCCGGATGGCATAATGACCGTAACCTTATTGAAGGGGCAACGGCATACACACAGACTGCTAAGTTACTAGAAGAGTTTGCTGAACTGGTAGCAGCACTAATGCCAGAAGAGAGTCCTGACGCCATCTACGATGAGATTGTATCTATGTTAAATGATATGCATGAACGTGGTCGCATCAAAACTGTTAAGACTGAAGATGCAGATGCAGCATTCAAAGATGCAATAGGTGATATGTACGTTGTTCAAACCAACTTAGCTGAACGTGAAGGTTACTCTATGCAAGCAGCTATCGATAGTTCATGGCAGGAAATTAAAGACCGTAAAGGTAAAATGATTAATGGTCAGTTTGTGAAGGAGGAAGACCTTGCTGTACTTCAAGAATAAGGAAGGAACCACATATCGTAAAGATATTAGTGGTAAGCAGCATTGGTGGCATGTATGCCATCATAGCAATTGGTATGTCCTATCAGGGGAGCCTTCGGAAAGACTCACCCCAATAGAAGATATTAATTCGCTAAATGATTTATAAGTAAATTAGGTAAGGTTGTTGGTGCAGTAACTGTAGCATCAACTCTTACCCGTCCACTCAACGAATACTCATCATCATCTTTAATCTCAATGTCGTGTACACCGTATACTAAATTGAAATCATAAGACCCATCTGAACCAGTTACTACTTTAGACTCAACACTACCTAGTGTGTCACCCTCAGTGGTAGTCGAAGTAATTCTAACTGTAACTGAATCCATACCAACATCTAAAGGTGTTTTAAGTACACCTGTAACTTTTACACTTGTCATAACTATCTCCTAAACACCCCAAGCAAAGAAACTAAAATACTCAGTACCATTATACTGATTGTCACGGTTAAATATAAATGAATTACTGCCAGATAACTTAGGGAAGTTCATATCAGCGGTAGTAGTGGTTGCTGGACCCATATGTGATAATGAAACCCCTAACAACTGTGTAAATGCTGTAGTAGACCCTTTACTCACATAAGTACCGTTAGAAGTATTATATACACGACCTTCATAAGTAGTAATATTAATTGTCTCATCACCATCTACCGTACTTGGGAATGTACCAATCTTAATACGTATACCGTTAAAACTAGAACCTGCAACGTTACCTGTAAATGTACCAGTTGAACCTGATATATCACCTTTATAGTGTGCGCTACCGTCTGTATCAATCCTAAAGTTCTTAGCACGTATAGCACCATCTTTATGTAATGTAATACCTGATGTAGTAAAAGCATTACTAGGTTGATACGTACCTGTATATATTGCATTAGTATTTAAAGACCAATTAGCAATCTTACCAGACGAAGCTGTAACCTTACCTGTAATATCTGCATTAGTTGCAGTTATCTTACCAGCACGTGAGATACGTAAAGGTGCAGATGAAGGTGTAGCGTGCCCAGCCCAGAAACCCCAACCAGCATATACACCAGAGTCCACGCCACTCATACCTGCTTGAGAATTACCTGAACCAGCAATAATAGTAGTCTCAGATGATATCTCTCTACCTGTAATAGTATCTGCCTGTAACTTCTTAGCAGCCAATGTACCGTCAATGACAGCATCACCATCAACAACAAACGTAGCCTCAGTCCAACTAGATGCACCACGGTAGAAGTAACGTGAATACTTATCTACACCAGTAGAACCAGTCCAGAAGTAATTCATCAAATCTCCATTCTGTGCATCACGGTTAGCAATGGATTTGACATCAGCATCAATAGCAGCAGCACTTAGACTTCCCGGATTACCGTTGTAAGACTTACGGAATGAACCCTGACCATGGTTACCATCAGTTCCCGGTGCACCCGGTGTCCCCGGAGCGCCCGGACTACCTGTTAACTGAACAACACTAGTCCACACACCATTACCTGTATTAGTAGTAGCATCTACAGCATAAGTATAACTGATATAAGTATACTGCCCACTAGAAGGTGAGGTAGGTGATGTAGTCCAACCAGTAGCAGGTATTTTTGTACCTGTTGGTTTAGCAGGTGGAGTTAGACCATTACGATAGTTAACTCGTAGAGTGAGTCCATCTAAACCATCCTGACCATTCTCCCCTTCTTGAATAAATACAGATGGAGTTGTCCACCCACCAACTTGATTCCAACTACCATTAGCAGCTTGGATATATCTATTAGCTGAAACATACGTAGTTAATCCTGATACGAATGAAGGGTCATCTGTCCAACTAGTAGGGAAGGATTCAGTTGTACCGTTAAAAGTACCACCTGAAGGAGTACTAGGCTGTCCAGAACCATTCCTATAGATGTAACTCACCCAAGCACCATCAGACCCGTCTACTCCATCATTACCAGTTATCTGTATTGGAGTTCCCCAAGTACCCGCAGAAGAGCTAGTGGCTACCTTTTGTGACATCCAATTAGCAGAAGCCGTTGGTGCTGTATGCCAACCAGAAGTAGTACCTGAGCCAGTTGGTTTTGAGGGTGCCGATGTAACGGCATTATCATGGTAAGTAATATACACAGACCACCCATCAGTACCATCAGTACCGTCAGTCCCATCCGAACCGTCCAACACCATGACTTCCCAAGCATTACCGTTATAAAGGTAAATAACACCATTATCGGTATCGCGGTATGCCCAGTTTTTCTGAGGATTCGTAGGAGGATTTGATGATTCCCCCTTCCACTCAACAGATAATCCATCAACACCATTTGTACCATCGGTTCCATCAATACCATCAACAGTCATCTGATACCAAGTACCACTTCTGTAGGTATACGACTTTCCATCAGTACTATTCTTATACGCCCAACCTTCTTGAGGATTTGTAGGATGCGAGGAGAAAGAGCCTTGCCATATAATAGATACTCCATTGTCCCCATCTACACCGTTAGAACCGTCTACACCGTCTTTACCATCAGTACCATCAATCCCGTTTTGACCATCTTCACCCTCTTTAACAAAGACTGTAGGTGTTGACCAGTTAGCTGTTTGCGTCCATGTACCGCTACTTGTTTGAACATACCTATTAGTAGTTACATAAGTAATGTTGTTAGGTGTGTATATAGGGTCATCAGACCAATTAAGTGGCATAGTCTCATTTGTACCATCAAATGAACCTCCCACTGGTGCAGTAGGAACTGATGAGGATGAACGGAATATATAACTTACCCATGCACCATCTTTACCATCAAAACCATCAACACCATTAGCTCCGTCAGCACCTTGTTGAATAAACACTGAAGGAATAGACCACGTAGCTACCTGAGACCAGTTACCGTTAGCATCCTCTGTATATCGGTTAATACAGACATAGGTTTTCTGTCCATCAACAAAATTAGGACTATCTAACCAGTTAGTAGGGAATGTTTCAGTAGTCCCATCAAACGTACCACCTGTAGGTTTGCTAGGTTGTGAGGTACTCGTACGATAGATATAACTTACCCATGAACCTGAAGCCCCATTAAACCCATCATTACCATCTGCACCCGGTGTACCTGATGACTGACCAACGTTAGTCCAATAACCTGAACCAGTAGTAGTAGTGTTATCATCAGCATATGTATTACATATCCATACAACGTGGTTAGATGGTATAGCAGTAGGGAAACTCTCAGAGAAACCAGCTAATGAAGAATTACCAGCAGTCAAGTCAGTTCCAGTAGGTGCAGTTGGAGGACTGCCGATAGGGTTAGAACGCCAGAATGAACGCACAAGCTTACCATCTGCCCCATCTGCTCCCGGTACACCATTCTGTACAAACACCAGTGGAGTAGAGAACGCATTAGCATAATGGACTACTTTAAACGTATTATCCGTAGTTACCTTAACGTTAGTTATGTACCAAATCTTACCACCCGGTAAATCATTCTCAGGTACTGTTGCTTGCCACCCAACACTATTGTCACCAACGAATGTATAAGTACCAGCTACAATGTCATGGGTTACTGATGTCCAACCTACATGAGGTACACCTATAGACTTAACAAACAAGTTAACTAAATCTTGAGACTTACCATCTGTTACAAACACCTCTGGTGCAGCAAACTCAGTTGCAGGGATGGTATCAGTAGCATTAGTGATAATAGTTCTAGCTACACCTCGCTGTATCCATACAACACCATCAGACACTGGTAATTCAGATGTCCATGGTGAACTCATACCAGTAGTAGTATTAGTATCGAAGTTGTATACAACGTTACCAGTATTACGCGCTACAGAGGTTACAGTATGGTCAGTAGTTCTATACAAGCTTACTTCATGAGCTTTATAACCATCCTCTACAAACAACGTAGCTGTTGCCCATTGAGTATCAGTAATAGTCTCAGTAAGTATTCCTACAGGTGCCACTAAAGCTACCTGAGTTACCCAAATCTTACCTTCAGAGTTGAATGGTGGATGTTGTTCCCAACCATTGTTTGTTCCTGCTGGAATGCTAAGGACACCCGATGAATAGGTATAAGTAGCGTTCGCAGGAAATGTACTAGGATTAGGTCCAGTCATGTACATAGTAACTACAGCTGATGACATACCATCTTCAGAATACCTAGCTACATCCCACTCAGAGGATTGGATAACATCAGTGGCATCTAAGCTAATAGCTGAAGCTACACCAATATACATTGGGAATGCTGAATCAGGTACACTAGCAATATTGTCATACCAACCTCCATTCAAACCAGTGGTAGCACCACTAGCAAATACATAGGTAGCATCAGTAGTAGGGTTAGCTGGTTGTGTAGGGTTACGTTGATAAATAGCTACGTTAGCTTGGTTCAAACCAGTAGCACTAAACTCACCTACCTGCCATTCGTTAGTATCAATTAAATCAGTAGTACCAGTACCATATGCTTGGGCAATAGCTACATACAGCGCATCTGTACCTGAAGGGATACCATAGTCCCAAGGAGTAACAGCATTAACAAATCTACGTGTAGCAAAGTCAAAGGTGTTAGTTGCAGGTGCAGCAGGTACAGTAGTACCACGCTGATACAAATAAGCAGTAGCATTATTACTTCCTGACGTAGCCCATAGAGCTATGTTCCAATCAGCTGGTGCAATAGGGTCAGATATATCACCAAGTGCAGTAGCGACTGCTACAGCTACGTACAAGTCACCTGTACCACTAGGTACATCCTGTCTCCATGCACCACGGTTAGCTTGAGGTTCTAGAAGTAAGGTAGTGAAGTTATATGTCATATCCCCTAAAGGAGCAGTAGGGGTAGTTACAGCTCGTTGGTATAGATAGATGGTAGTTTGTTTAGCACCATAATCAACACCCTTAATAGGTACAATCTGAGTAACATTAAGCCATGGACCTACTCTAAGAGGAACAGGTGGTTCAGCGTCATAGTCAGCTTGGTTTGCATAAACTACTACACGCTCTCTGCGCCAATGGTCACCAGTAACAAAGTTATAGTGATATGGGTTAGTAGGAGACTCAATAGCTTTAACAGCATACTGGTATTCACGGTCAGCAACAGAACCCTCTGGTCCATCAAAGCCTCTAATACGACTCTTATCAGACCATGGACCTGTAGGTACACCGTTCTTAATGGTACGTTCTCTACGCCAGATATCTTCATCATGCATAGTCTCATGCCAGTCAACATCTTCAGGTAATGCCGCATGTGCATACTGATATTCAATATACAGGGTATCTCCCGGTAGACCGTCTTGAGCATTAAGTAAGAAACCATCTGACCATGGACCTTGGATAGGATTGGCAGCAGTACCTGTAATCTCAGCTTGTCTACGCCACTTATCAGTTACGATATTAAACAGTTCATGCCAGTCAGCATCATCTGTAGAGTTGGTAGCAGCATACTGGTATACATAGTACCTAACTTCACCCGGTTCACCTTTAAAGTCATCAGGGTTAGTTATAATCAAACGACCTTTAACAGTTACTGTGTTTTCTATTGCATCCATCACTACTAGTTCTTGCTCATCAGTTCCCTGATAAACAATCTCATCAGCTTGGTATACTTGCTTAGCATGAAAACCATTATTAGTAATAGTATGTTTAGATACTCGGTTGTATACCTTTACCTCTTGACCATACTCAGCTTGTGCTTCGCCATTAACATCAACTAAGCCAACGAAGTTATGTGTATAAGAGATATTATTAACACCATGGTTAAAGCTAAGCTCTTCACCAATAGTTAGACGAGGTTTGTCAGTGACAACTGTCGCATCAGGGTTAGTGTAACCGTATTCAAACTTCTCACTTCTAACTATGTCACCTACAGTATCACCAGACTCAAAGTGTGTACCTTCATCTAGTGTTAACTTAGTGGGAGTAACCTCTAATGACTTATCTACAGTAGATTTGCCTACACCCCTTTGGGCAGATTGGGTGTAAGTAGTATTAGTTAGGTCAGTACTGGTTAGGCTCAAGGAATCACCAACATTGAAGTCGATGGTCTCTATTACCTGACCTTTACCATTACTAGCTTCATACAGTTCAACCTTACTCTCATACTTACCGCTACGAGTAGTACTAGTTGAAGTACGCTGTACTGATTGGTTATTAACTTCATCTTCGTAGACGTTAGTCTGGTCACTAGATTTAGTATCACCAACATTGGTAGTAACTGTCTCTTCAGACATGTCAGCTTTAAGTACAGGGTTCTGTAATAATCGTTTTGTTTCATTCTCGAACGTATCTAAGTCCGATAACTGGTCTATTTTGACACGTTCTACAGTATCTGCCCCAGTTCTAAGGGCATTGTGTAAGTCTTCCCAATTAGCGTCCTCAGGGACGATTACAGGAGGCATTACAGGGGTAGAATATAATATTAAGTCAGTAAGACTAATTGGACTAGGTGTTACTGAGTCAACTGATACATTGGCAATAGTGGAGTACTCATCTGTAGTGTTTACTTCTACTTCATAGTAACCATAAGCCAAGTCAAAAGAATATGTCCCATCTGTTAGTGTTGTGTATGTGGCTTCCGCAAGTGCAGGTGTATCCCCTACAGTGTTTATTGCAGTAAGACGAATTGTTGCTGGGTAAAGGGGAGTACCAAGGGGACTCAATAGAGTCCCTTGCACTTTTATCGATGTCATATATTCTCCTACTCTTCTGCGATTTCCATCACATCTTCCATTAAGTCGATGGCTTGTTCAGTACCTTCAACACCTAAGAGTTTAACTGAACCTAATACTAATACAGCACATACAACTAGTCCTGCTAAGCGTTTAGGTTTAAATTCCTGTTTAGGGAATATTACAGGGAATAGTGAACCCACTATATCTGCTACTAACTTTATGTTCATCGTTCTATCCTTTTTTCTATGTTATCGATACGTTTATCTATGGTTGATTCTACTGAACGTTCCCAATCAGAAGAACGTGTACCATTATCTTTAATATCTGTTTTGATTTCACCTACAGTAGCTTTCATGTTTTTAACATTTTCGTCTATTCGTATTAGTACGTTGTTAAGAGAATCAATCTTAGCATTGTAGGTTACGTCAACGGCATTCTGACTGGTATTACTCCGTACACGTGAGTCTAGGCTAGTAAGCCATAGTATTAAGGCGATAGCTAATGCAGACGTCACGGTAGTGACTAGTGTCTTGATATCGACTAAACGGTTTACCATCTTGCTCTACTCCCTTCACGAACATCTACGTGTACAAAGGTGTCATATAGTCCTAAGCCATAAGAATTAGGGAATACCACGTTAAGGAAGGCATGTACTTCTGCTGGCGAGATATCTGCTACTTCAATGTCAGCAGCTGTGTACTGAACATGTTGTGAATTAGTTACACCACCGACCTCTAAGTTATGCTGAGGACAACGGTAACCTGAGTTAATAAATACAGGTTTATTAAACTTAATTCTGACTAACTCCAGAACTGCTAATAAGTGAGGAACAACTCCCGTTTCCTCGCAGCATGAGCAAGCAAACTCGCCCTGTCTAAAATGTAATGTATCCATGAGATACTCCAATTATTTAACCAGAATGCATAGTAACAGAAAAACAAAAGGAGGCGTTAGCCTCCTCTTCTTATCGTTCCTGAACTGTTAGTTGTTCAGTACGCTCATCTGCTAGACCATCTGCTGTCTCAATCCTGCAATGGATATCGTAGACAGTACCCACTTCACCCCCAGTAACTAAGGCTGTAACAGAGCTATTAGTAAAAGTAGTATCTACAATTACAACAACTCCTGCCTGTACGTTACCTACTAATGTTGCAGTAATAGTAGCTGCTTTAACGGTGTCAGTTTTATTTAACCACTTCCACCAATCAAAGCTATAGTCCAGTGTAGAGTCAGGGTCTTTAAACCACATAACACTTCCCCTTAAACAGTTTCACCTTCTAGGCGTAAGATTGCAGTATCACCTGCATCAGAACCTGTACCAGCAGTAACTGTACGCTGTAACCAAATACCATGGTAACCATTAGCAGGTAAATCATTACCAGCACCAGTACCAACATCTTTAGCCAGTGTATTGAAGGTTAAACCAGATAATAAGTTAGTAGTATCTACTTCATCTAGTAATGTGATTGAAGAGTCACCGTTAACACCTGCTGGGTCAAGTGCCCATAGCAAGGTAGTTGTTGGGTTAGACGAATCAGACACAATACGTGCAATAGCATTAAACAATACTTCAGCAACATTATCATTACGTACATAAACCAAACGATACTCAACAGAACCAGCTAAGGCTTGTGATGAAGTAACACGGTCAAACAATTCATTTAATACACCACCTGCACTGATAGGTGCACCTGAGATATCAGGCGCTCCACCACATGAAGGAACACGTGCAGCATCGGTAGTAGTATTCAGTGAGAAACGAAATACTAATTCATTTGCATCAATAGCCATTTTAAAATCTCCTAAGAGTAAAGGGGAGTTGCATTCTCCCCGAACATTAATGTTAATTTACGTTAAAGGTTCTATCTTCAAAATCAATAACGATACTTCTATCTACAGGTTCTATAGTAACTGTTCTACTTAAAGGAGTGTTACCTACAGACCTTAGATTATAAATACTCCATGAAATCTTAGTAGGGTTTGTTACAGTACGGGCAATCTCCCATGTTACATTGTTGTCAGAGTAAATACGTGACACTGCACCAATGTTCCAAGTTAACGTAGTATCACGAGTTACAGCATTAAATATAACCCAATTGATACTTGCCCCATTCTGTACATCCTTACTAATACTCCATGGTACAGTAGTATCCTGAGCAACACCTTCAAGGTCTAACCACGATACACTTGTATTATGCGCTACATCCTCACTAACAGTCCAAGTAACAGGTGTAGAGTTACCCTTAACATTAGTTACTGACCACGCTAAGTCAGTATCATACCTAACTTCATTACGCATATCCCATTTAAGTGATACTTGATTGTATAAGCTTGTACTAAGTGTACCTAGAATATCCCATACAAGGTATGAGTTACCATATCTTGGTTTAAGTATTAGCCAACTCAAAGATGTATCTTGATTGACGTCATTCCTAATATCCCAAAGCATAGTAGTATTCGTAGCAACACCTGACACAATATCCCATGACACGTTAGTAGTACCAGTAATGTCAGCAGAAACACTCCAATCAATACTTGTAGAAGTACCTACTGGTTTAGATATATTCCACATCACATCAGTAGTATTTAGTATCAAGTTTCTGTTATTACCAATATCCCATAACACTTTGGAATCCGATAATACTGCTTCAAGTACATTCCACTTAAGGACTAGCTGATTATAAATAGCCATAAATTCTCCTAAGGACTTCCTTGTCCTTATTATTGTTAAATTGCTCCTGAACTCTTATCTATGAAGAATTGAGTGTTAAATGAAGCAGTACCACGAACACCAGAATTACCATTATCATCTGTAAAGGTTTCTTGGTTGTTAGTGACCTCAAACTTATTGTTATCACCCCAGCCTGAACCTGAGTAGACACTCAAACCCCACCATTGCGTCCCATTACTGTTGATAATTCTACCATCTATTAAGGTTAGACCATCAAGTGAATTAGCTGGTCTGGTTACAGCAGGAAGTGCACTTTGTTCTACTTGGAATATTATGTTATTTAAGGATTCATTATCGAAACCCTCGAACACAAATAAACCATACGCAGCTACACCAGTAGTACTGCCAACCGACACGACTATCGCATCACCCCTAGAAGTAGCACCACTATCATAAACCATTTCCTTGTAAGCATAACAAAGCTTACCAACACCGTTAGACTCTGAAAGGTAGGGAACCATCTTAACTGCTGGTGAGTCGTTAGTAGGTACTCCTAACAATGAGCTTGTGTGCTCAACTGCTGCGTAATTCGGGGCATTCTGTAATACACCGTCTTTCACAGTATGTCTCAAGAGTGCCTCACTTCCCATACGTAAGCCTGTACCCGATGTAGGTACTGCGTCTATCAGTGAATCAACTAGAATAGTGCCTACAAAAGGGCTACTCAATGCCGTCACATCACCCAAGCTAGCAACCTCACTGTTAACACCATCTTCAGTGAAGTGTGCTTGTGTTTCGTAGTGCATTAACCTTACGCGCGTAGCAGGAAATGTAACGGTTTGGTCGTTTGTAATGGCCTGTATCGTACTTACTGTGGCAGTCCATGTACTACCATTATCATTGGTATTTCTAGTTTGCGCTTGGGTATCTAGGCTTTTTCTGTTCAACGAGTACCTTAGAGTAGTACCATCTGGTATTACAGGAATCCATTGACCCTCGACACCATCAGGGAACGTAGCAGCAATTCTAGCAGGGGCACCTACGATATCAGTCCATGTAGGGTTAGCTTGGTAGTGTTGTTTAAATACACTAACCACCACATCAAATTCTTCTACTGTGTTTACGCTCTCTCCAACTTGTAACCACATTACAGTGGCGTTAGTTACTAGTCGCACTGATTGAATTTTGTAAACCTTTCCTGTTGTTTTTCCAATAGCGCTACCTACGCATGGGGTGACTGTACTGGAGGTTGTGCCATACCCAGTTACGATGCCATCAACATCAGTTACGTTGAACTTTAGTGCGCTGCTAGACGTTCCTAGCGTAGCGATATTGGATATAAAAATTTGTGCAAACGGTACACCTTCATAACCACGTACTTCACCTGAGACTGACATCTGATGTGCTTTATTTAGTAGCTCTTCTACAGGTACTCTACGTGAAGACATACGTAAATCCTGTACGTCTGATGCATAGATAGCATCATAGAATTTATCATCTGGACGACCTTTGTTAGGTGAACCAATACTACCAGTACCCACTACATAACCAATAGTTGTATTGTCACTACCTGCATTACTTACAGGAACAAAACAAGAAGACATGGATTCAGGACGTAACACGCCCGATAAATACCATTGTCTACCATTAGTACTACTTGTATTGGTGTTGAGTGTGCTTGTGCCATTAATATTAAACACAGGATGATATGCACCAACATTACGTCTTTGAACAAGAGCAATAGGAATAGCAAAACATAAGCCGTTGTGTGCTTTATCTGTATTACTTCCTGAGTTATGTGGGGAATATAAACCATTTTGTGAAATTAGTGTTGTAGATGCACCTTTACCTGTATAGGAAGACCCAAAAGCAAAAGACGAACTAGAATCTTCAGCAGTGGCTAGTGAGCCACGTTGAGCTACATAGTACTTATCACCATACCTAAGTAAGTCATCAGTATCTGGGTTAGTCTGCTCCCAATCATCACCAAGACCTTCTACAACACGAATACGGTAACGAACCTGAATAAACTTATCTACCTCAGAATCATAGTACACATTGTTATCTGGATTACTAACAAATCTCTGTAGTTCAGCAGCTGTAAGGTTAGCCCATAAAGCATTAAATCCACGGGTAGCAGTATCCCACTCACCAAATGCTGAATATCCCTGTACTACGTTATTCTGTAGTGCAATACCATCAAAGGAACTTGCACCGTACTGAGTATTACCTAAAGGACATATAATACCTTTATCATCTATGGCTTCATGCCATGACTCAATAAAAGCAAAGTCTTTACGTGAGGTTATTACTTTGTTCGTTGGTGTTTCTGCTGCAAAAGCTGTAGCAGCATTAGCGTGTTCAATCACTGTACCTGTAGCAGAGTCATACGTTTTAGTACCATCTGGTGCATCAAGGTAATTAATAACATTAGCTGTAGTTGAGCTATTCACATTTTCGACTACATGACGTACACCATTAACAATAAACACTGCACCACCTGTACGTGATACACCTGTGCCACCTCCACCTAAATAAAGAGTATCACTAACAGATGCAGTACCGTACATTCCTTGATTGATTGCTTGAGCAACTAAATGTTTACCCCACTCAGTAGAGCCACTACCAGCACTATCACGTATACGCTTCTCAGCTAATGCAGAGAAGTCTGCCTTAGTCATAGCTGCTTCTATTAACTTACGTTCAGCTGTTTCTTCATCAATACGTACACCCAAGGCTGTATCAGCTAAACCACGTACAATAATCTCATCAGCGATATCTGTAGCATTAGTTGTGATATTGGTTGTATGTGTATCTAGGTCATCTTGTACGTTACCTGATGTGCTAGTTACCTGCGTTGCACTATAGTCACCTGCGGCAGGGCTAACATCACCAGTACGACCAGCAAAGCTACGTACACCTGTGGTTTCTGTTGTCCAAGCATTATTTACCCAAACTACTGTCTGTCCGGCAAAGTACTCAACAACTGAGCCTGTAATACCGTTAGCTGTAACGTCAGCAGCAACTAAGTAAGCCATACCATCAGCAAGAGGTACACCTACTAGTGGGAATATTCCCGGTGAAATAGTAAATGTCTCACCGTTTCTGTCTGTTACTGCTCCAGAGTTACCTCCTTCAAGTAGTACAACATTACCACGTACATCAAATACTGATTGTGCACTAAACAATGCATCACGAGTGATACGTTTAGGTCCAGTAGCTGTTTGAATGATTAGTTCATCAGAAGGTAGTGCAGTGTTAGCAAAACCAAGTCCCGGTACATCTAATGATAGTGGTACATCAGCATCAAAGGTTCTACCGCCTTTAAGACCTTGTGTAGCTGGCGTTAAGATACTACGAGCTTCAATTTCACCAATATCTATAGCATTCTGTAGTATTACTGGTTCTAGACCTTGAATACTATCAGCAGCAGTCTGAGAACGGTCAGCTTCTGTATCTGAACGGTTGGCTTCAATTAATGCACGGTTAGCCTCAGTAATAGACATGTTTTCAGCTTCTACGGCTCTATCTCTAGCAGCCTCAGAGCGTTGCATGTAATCAAGTAACTGTGCAGAAGATACTGGATACCATGTATCCTCATCAGCATTGTAGAATACAATAGCTTCACTACCCACTACGGTATTAAAGTAGTAATCACCATCTTCAATAGGTGTACCATCTAACCGTTCTGTTGGGATAGTGTCAAACGCACCAAGATACTTTAATGATATCTCTAAACCCGCACCAACTAGTAGTAAGGCGTCTAAGTTATCAATAATAATCTGTAACTCTTTATACGAGCTAGACAGGTACTTATTTACTGTGACTGTTTGGGATTTGGTACTAGGATACTTATGCATTATTTCCAACCCCCATTTTCAAATTTAACATCAGAACTATTCTCCGAACTTTGTAATAAATTAAGGCGTTCAACCATCATCACCTCATTCTGGTAAATACCACTATAGTAAGAACTTAGTGCAGCACTGGTCTGATTACCCAAGGATACGTATGCACGGCTAGCAATGTGCGCAGCTAATGCATTTTCCAATACAGCAGGTATCTCAACAGTGACACTACTAATATCTGTAGTATCTAGTGGTATCTTTGCGTGATTAGCGCGATACATAATAGCAGACACGTTACCTTCAACAGGGAACGGTATCTGTATCGTATCTGGGTTAGGGGTAAACCATGAGGTTTCATCATACTCATCGTTAATAGGTACATTTACTCCCTCACCATCAAAGGCAGACTGGATACGTATTAAGTCATCTTTAAATGGTTTTTCCACAGTATCTAGGATGTATTTATAGTCAACACTATCATCATCGGCAGATACAGAGTATTTAGGGTCTAAACGGTATTCAGTTATTTGGTCAAACTGCAACAACGTAAGCTCTTTATGTTGTAAAGGCAAACGAGAGTGCAGCAATGTTAATCCGTGGTTTAAATGGCTTATAACTGTTGGGTAGTCAGCAGGGTTTATTCTTCCCTCTTTACCAATACGGTGCTGACTTAGTTCCCCAAAAGCTAACTGCTCAAATAGGCTGTTTAAGTTCATGTTGTTTCCTCGTGTTCGAACACACGAGTACTATACAATATAAGAACCTAAATAGCTTTCCTCTTCTTCTTGCATGGCAGGGTCTGCCCAAATACCAGAGGTATCCTTAGCTACTGCAACGTTCTCAGAAGGTTTCCATGGCTTCAATACAGCTAACATTGATACTGTATCAGCTGCATCATCATGTGCAGACAAGAAGCCAGCACCGGTAACGTTTGTTAGTTCATCTTCCAATTCAATGACTAATTCTTGCTTACCACGCCATTCTTCAGGTAGAAACATGATATTACTCTTAAACCAAGGAACAACAGTTTGGAATCTGTCTAATTTCTTAGTATTAGGACGAATACCCGGTGCCTTAGAGTTATTATCACTAGCTAGAGAAAACCATTGGTTTCTTGATAACATTTCATTCTGAATCCACTTAATAAAGCCTCCCTGTTGTCCTGATACCTCAATACCTACTGATTGTGGGCCATATACCTGTGCAAGACGGAATAAGTCATTAATATTGACGTCCATGGTTTGTCTTTTACACACACCATCTACTAAAAACCAATATCCCTTGTTGTTATGTGCCCAAACACTGATAACAGAGTAATCGGCACTCTGGTTTTCACTTGTAGCGAAGTCAGTAGTAATATAAAAGTTATATGAACTCATATTGGCTAGTAATGCCTTACGTGAGTACCAGTTTATGTCTGCATCTTGGATTAATCGGTCATCTTCAGACGTTACACGTAGCATAAGCTCTTGGTTAAAGGCTTGCATCTTACCATTCTTCAATTTCTTACTGTAGTTCTCAAAAGTAGAGTCAAAAGTGAAGCGGTCTTCCCAAGAACCACGGAATTCCTCAGCAGTACAAGGGAAACGTTCGCATAGTGGGAATGCTTTAACGTTCCAACCCCCCGAACCAGCAGCTTTATACAGTGAATCCTTCTTAGAAAAGGGCGTACCCGTCCATACAATCTTACGTTTACTAGGATGTAGTGCTTCGGCAGCAGCTTTATAGATAACATTCTCAATATCTGCAAGGATGGTAGGTGATTTAGCGTTCTTATCAGACATTAAATCGTCAAACCCACACCATGTAGGTCGTTGACCATACTTCTTGAAACCACGAACACCTGTCATGGCAGCAAACCCCTTAATAAAGAGTCTGTGTCCATCAGCATTCTCGAATTCCCAACGGTCATCAGTAAACTTAGCGTAAGGAACAAACTCCTGTAAGAACTCTGAGTTCTCCCAACGGTACTGTAACTGCTCACGCATGTTCTTTACACCATTCTCCATGGTGTCAGACACGTAAATGCCTACTGATATCTCTCCAAAGTCATAGAACTTACCATACACTGCCATATATAAAAAAGCATACTCATGACACACTGTTGTCTTGGCTCCGCCGCGATGAACCACGAATAAATTATCATTCTTGTGTATCAATTCATCTAGCATCATCAAATGCATTACGGGTGTTTTGTTTTCTTCGCCTTTGGCACCATTCACCATCTTAATAAAGTTAACGAAGTCGATAGCTTCTTTAGTTGGTTTATACTGAGTATTCATATACTCATAGTCTACTTCATTGACGTAGTCTTCTAATTGCTTATTCTTCTCCAAGACGTTCTCCATTAAGGTATATAACCTGCCCGTTATGGGTCATTGTTGATTTACATGGATGTACTATGTGCGACTGCCACTCATAATACTTCTCTAAGAAGTCGCCAGTAATATGTAGTTCACTAGGGCGATTGCCATCGTGCTTTCTACCCTTAATAAATGGAGCATTCTCTATTAAGTCTTCATGTCCACAAGGGTAAACAACTCTAAACGTCGTCACTAGTAAACTCCCCTTCAAGAACAATAGACTGATGGGCTATCTCTTTAGCATTATAAGCGCCACTCTCAACTAGCGCTGCTTGTTGTGCAGCTAGTTTCATTGTAATCATTTCTAGCTCTTGAATCTTACTGCTACCCTTAATAGAAACGCCTAGCTCTACTTTCTGTGCTTCTGGTCTCTTAAGATGAGTAAGTAACGAGTTAGCAGCATCGGAACGTACCTTAGGGCTAACAGTATCATCTGCCATAATATCAGCCTGTATATTGATAGCATTCTGGAACACATCTGCATTAACTAAGTATGTAGGTATGCGCGCCTGTTCCATAATAAGAGTAACTAACTTACTTTGATTATACCCAGTCGTATATCGCGCAACTTCTTTCTGGTGTCTTCCTTCTGTTTTCCATTTCAACATCTTCTCAGGGAAGGTCTTAGAAAACGCCATGGTGTTTGTGTCACCAATCAACTTATAAGTACTATACTTAATAGCATTAAGGTAATCATGAATATTAAACTTACCATCACTCAAAACACTAGTATAAGAAATGATATTCTCTTTGATGGTTTCAGCCATCCCTTCATCGTCACAAATCGCAACAATCTTTTCCATGACAGCATCATTAACTCTGCCACGCATATTCTTAGGTAGAACCAAGTCAAACGACTCTTGGTTTAATTCCATCAGGTAGTGCCTCTGTAGTAAATAGCGTAATTTAAACACAACTACCCCATATGGCGCAAGGTATGGTAATCTGCCACTACCCATCAGGGCACAACTTTATAGGTAATATAATGACTAAATTATTAAATGGGAGTTCAACCCCATACAGAACACATTGTTTAAATAGCTACATTGATTCTCTACCAACCACCCCAGCTGAAGCATCGGAATCGCTCCTAAAAGAACTATTCAAAGAAGCTCCTCATGTAAACGATACTAACTCATTTGGGCTTACTCGCTCAGTAGCAGAGAACGTAATCAGAGCCTTATTCATTCGTAAATACACAACTGATGGTAAGTACCTAACTACCCTAGGTCCTGATATCTCAGAACACTTAACCAAAGCACCAGTAACCCCTATTGAAGAAAACAAACCATCCTTCAAGTATGCGACTACCCTAACCAAACCAGAACTAGACGCATACGCCCTAGAGTTTGATATTGAATTAAATCAATCAAACACTAAAAGCAATATGCTACTAGATTTCCAAAGACAACTGGGAGAGCAGTAGTGTGCCCCCTCAAGGGTATGTCTGAAGAAGAAATCATTGAGAAACTTAAATACACTCGTGATGAAACACTAAGACGATGTCAGGCAGCTGGTGTTACCCCAGAGGACTATAGACACTTACAACTGTTATACAGCTTAAGCCATAAAGAATAATATAAGCTCCTTAGGGAGCTTTTTTATTGCTCAGAATTTTTCACATTAGTTTTTCTAATGCGAGACATTAGTTTTAATCATGTGACAAAGAGCTTGACAGAATCTATAATTCCCACCACTTCTTCTCTACACAATTACCAGTACGGTCTCTTCCTTAACTCCTTCGCTAACGCACTAATCGTCGCTAACGCTCCTCAGTGCTTCGCTCAGTAACCATACTAGATTCTAGTAATAGAATGTCCATATATTGTTTTACGACAACTACTCCTCAAGTCACGCAGAATAGTACTAATATTCTTATCATAAGTTACAGCTAACCATTTAGCAGCTGCATATCTTGAATCAAATAATACATCATCCAAGTAAATAGGTTTAGCAGTACTCTCTCTAGGTACATTGGGCACAGACCTAACATTATTAGCAGTAGCTGTTAGCCACTGTAAGTTTGATACATGGTTATTGCTCTTATCTTCGTCTATATGGTCTACAGAACTCAATCCCTCTGGATTTGGTATATAAGCCTCAGCAACTAACCTATGAACTCGTTTATTCTTCTTCTTACCTTCAAAGTACAAGTTTACTCTACTGTAACCTTTATGGTTATGTTGTTTTAGCACCCTACCTTCTCCAGTAGTAACCACACCATATTCATTTATTGTATAAAGACCTTCATAACCTACTACATCTAACATCGTGTTCTCCTATTTGTGACACCCCTCTATAGTATAAGGGGGGACGCATACTGTCAATTTTCTCATAGTATTACAGAGGTAATATAGTACACATCAGTGCCTAACTCTCGACCTAGCCCCCCCACCTATACACTCTACACCTTACACCTTAGACCAAGGAGGCATAGCCTCCTTAAGGAATCATTATGAACTGCGCCGCTATGTCAATAGGTGAAGAGTAATGGTTCCCTCAACCAACCAACCTAAGAGTATCTATTATGTTATCACTATCAACACCAACAGTTGTATCATCACTTGCATCAGCAGCTACTACTAAGCTAACCATGTTTGCTAACAACTCTCTTGCTAAGTCACAGGTACAAGCTACCAACAACAAGGAAGAGCTAACCATCTGGGCACAAGAACAACAGGACAAGCTAGAAGCACGTATCACTAAGCATCTAACTCGTAAGCAATCAACATCAGTAGAACTAGCAGCTATCACTGCATGGCGTAAAGCTAACGAAGAATCAAAAGCTAAGGCATAACCACAGGCTCCTCAGGGAGCCTTGTGCCTAAAGACTCTAGATAGTGAACATAGATAGTAGAAAGACTCTCTAATTACTCTATAGGAGCTACAGTGACACAGATATGGTGATATTCAGTGGTATGTGATGTGTATTACTCTGTTATTGCATATCTATGTGTGTGTGTGTGTACTACAACTGGACTACCTAACAATGCCTAAATACCCAATCATAAGTCTATCAAGCTACATCAATAAACTTGCATGTAGACTAGCTAAACTCAAAGCAGCACAACTAGCTGAATCCAATGAATCAGATAAGCTAATACTTAGAGATAAGTACTGTGCCTTGAGAGATATAATCCATGAACTAAAACAAATAGAATTCATGTAAACAACCCAACAACCCTTAAGGAATAGCATGCCAAAGATAACTGTTGTAAATAAATATAAAGAACCAGACCATACCTATTGTGGTCGAGGTACTGTATTAGGTAATCCTTTCGTAATGCGTAATAAGACAGATGCTGAAAGAAACAGAGTATGTGACTTATATGATGCATGGTTTACTAAACAAGTAAACGATGTACAAGACCCTAAGGTGATGCATTCTCTAGAAGCATTACTTACTCAAGCTAAACACTTCGATGTAAACCTTGGGTGCTTCTGTGCACCTAAGCGTTGTCACTGTGACACTATCAAACGCTATCTAGAATGGCGTCTAACTAACTAAATAAATAAGGAATAACAATGTTAGTAACTGAATTGAACATAAATGGTAAGTATAACTTCATAGGTCAAGAAGACTTATTAATATACATAGGGCACAACTGGTCAGGTAATGGTTACTGGCATCAGTTTGAAAAGGTAGGTACACCAGATGTATGGTGTGAGCTGCAAACTAATGAACTGAACCTTTTAGAAGAAACTAAATAAGGAATAACTATGTCATATGAACATTGCAGTGGTTGTCATATAGAACTAGATAAACCAACAATTGAGGAAGTACTAGATGAGTACTCAGAACCTGCTTGTTGGAACTGTGGTAAACCTAGAAGATGTGTACCTTCGCACAACGAACTATTAATTGACCTCTTCGAGAGGGTGTCTCACCTTGAAGAGCAATTAAGCTTACTTACTAATGAAACTAAGGAATAACAATGACTGTTAAACAACTAATAGGCTTAGTACTACTACTAGTCACTCTTATGTGTACCTACAACTTCACCTTCAGTGATACCGTCTACTCAGATGGTCAATCAATGATAATAGTATTCCATGTGATAGCTTTTTACTGCTTATCATCATTCTTACTATTCGGTAAGGGCTAACTATGATTACATTATTACCTTCATTACTAGGGTTACTGTTAGTACTCTGTGGACTAGCACACACCATTGTATGGGTGTATGAGGACGTAACTCCTCTAACTGTTACCTTACTACTAGTAGCACTCATAAGTACCTTTATGGTGCTATTGGTGTCGTATAAGACACTACATAACATCTTACCTATTTTACTCACTTAGTACCTACATAGGTACTACCAAGGATAAACCATGAATAAGATAATCCATCACATATCTAAAGAAGGGTTAGCTCTTGCTAATGCAGGTACGCTAACTCCATCTACTTCTTGTGGCTGTAAGACACTGTACGCAGTAGTTTCACTAGTTACATCTAAAGTTACATGTCCTGCATGTATTGAAGCCATTAAACAGGAGACTGAGTAATGAATAAACTATTAGTATTAATAGCTCTGTTACTGACTACAGGGTGTTCTGACTTCATGAACCAACATCATCTAAAGAATGCTATTGATGTATGTGGTGGTGTTGATGGTATCTATTCCATTAGTGCATATCCAGTAGGCGATAACCTGAAGGTTTATTGTAAGGATGGTACTTATGAAAATGTTAATGGAGAACCAAAATGAAACATCAAATAGTATCAATGCAATTCCCACTCATGTTCATGACAGTGACTATTAAGTTCTTACCACTAACCGGAGATGGTGTAGGTATTGTGGTGCATAATGCACACATCGCTACTCCTGAAGACAGTGAGTATCACACTAAGTACTATGTAACTGTAGATACGGCTCAAGCTTACTATGACACTCTAATTGAAGCAGGTTGGAGCTAGTATGACTATTGAAGAGATACGGAGCCAATTAGTAGCTGAAGGTTACTATCGAGAAAGTACTACTAGGGCTTTAGAAGCACTTATTGAACACCATGGTTGGAATAGAGCCATACTAATTGGTGTACGTGAACGTGGTAACTGGTCATCGACTTACCATTGCCTAAAGGATTTACTTACCCACTATCCAATTAAAACTTCAATGTGTGAGGACAACTAATGGACTATGCAAAGATATACGCTGAAATGCTTGTTATACGTGAGGAGCATGACTCAATACAGGCAATAGTTAGATTTGTAAGCTTGAGCCGTATCTACAGTTACATAGTACTTAGTG
>JACSEE010000003.1_pt1 | contig 26529 bp, 15 predicted proteins | sample 8223141 | NCBI WGS metagenome assembly JACSEE01 (sample SAMN15634796, study PRJNA648150) | viral metagenome | isolation source: viral RNA from sea star tissue | host: Mediaster aequalis | place: USA: Alaska | collected 2016 | depth Intertidal m
GTATTTGGAGGTGTTAACCCTGCCTTCCACTTGCCAACCGTTGATGGTCTATTCTTGCAGTGGAACTTATCAGGCAGCACCTATGGCGGTGTTACGGGCTTATACGCATTTTCAGAACTTTAAGGGATAACGGGCTGAAATATGCCCGTTCATTTGAGGAAATAATATGAGTAATACAGGTGATTACTTTGGCGGTGGCGGAAGCTATAAGCCAGAGATAGATGCAGCAATTCAGAGACTAGAGCAGTTCAATGCTCAGTTAGTAGGTGCAGAGATTAACCTACCTCCTAGCGTTGCTGCGGTTCAGAGTTCTTTGATACCAAAACGAGGTGGTACATACAGCATAGCTGCTTACCCCTTACTAGCTGCATGGCTTGATAACCATCCAGAGATAGTAACCACCATGGCAGGATACAACTCCATCGTATCTGCTTCCCCTATCAATGCATGTTCTAAGTATGGCATGGATAACGGTGGTTCAACTTTCCGAGTACCTACTGTTGGTAATGGCGGTTTTGCTCGTTCGCTTGGTACTAGTGGTGTAACGGTTGGAACGATTGATGGTGGTTTTGATTACCAGATTGAAAACATTATTGGTCATTTTGGTCTGAACATCTATGACAGTTATGAACAGGATGTTACCGGACCATTTGATGCGTACATTGGTAGAGGGGATGGTGGTGCTTATATTGGAGGGGGTGGGACATACACCATGGGCTTCGATGCATCAAAAGCAGTTAATGCGGGTACAGAAACGACTCCACAAGGTTCTTACATAGGGACATATATCTACTCAGGTAACATCGTTTCTAATCTACCAACTCCTGAACCAGATTGGCTTACACAGCAACAGGCTAACACTGATGCTATTGCAGCTTTAAATGCTCCTGTGTATCCGACACCTTGGGCTGATGGTTCTCAATACTTGTTTGCGGGACACTCAACCAATGCAAACGAATTTAAGGTTCAGTGGACTGACGCAAACACGTTTCACTGTATGGGCATCGTTCGAGGCAGTAGAGGCAATGGTAATAGTGTAATAACTCTGCCAAGAGCAACAGCTTCGGGAACGCAATATAAACCTGTGATACTTAACTCAATAGCCCCTGCATACCTACAAGTACCGTCTAGTGGAACTATCGTTAGTATAAGCGCAGCTTTTACTAGTTGGATTATGGTTGATGTTACGTTCGTTCTAAGCCCGGCATAAGGAGGCAACATGACAGCTAAAAATATATTCGAGCACTCACAGTTAGATACACGTAGTAATCCCAATCTGCTTATTAATGGTGACTTTAGTGTTTGGCAACGCGGAACCTCACTTGGTAGTGCAGGTTATACGGTTGACCGTTGGAGAGGTATTGATGGTAACTGTAATGCAAGAATAGGCACACCAAATAACAACCACTCAAAAAGTATAGCGTCTACGTACAAGCAAGACTCAGGTGTAACTACACGTTACCCAATGCTTAGACAGACTATAGAAGATGGTTCTTATAAAGTTCAGAATGGTGATTTAGTTTTCTCTGTACTAATTGGTGCGGGTTCAGTTGATTCAAGTAATGCTATAGCAATTAGTCATGTTACTGTTGACGTTATAGCGTGTAATGAAAGTAATGGCGGAACAACACAAACTATAGTGTCTAATGCATCACCAGAGGCTTTATTTCCTCTTACCGTTCAGACATGGAACAAGGTTGTTTTGCGAATACCACAAACGACTATTACTGATATTTCAGCAACACCAAATATAAGAATATCGATTAATGCGGCAGATGGTGGAACAAATGGAGTAACTGACCAATACAAAGGTTTTTCTGCTTCGGGTGCAAAACTAGAACGTGGTTCAGTTGCTACACCGTTTATTCCAGATGACCCTGCAACCAACTTGAATAAGTGTCATCGTTATTATTGGCTAATGGGCGGTGTCTCTGGTTCTGGCGCAAAGCAATATGGTGTTCCTGTATCGCATACTACAACTACCCGCCAATTCTACATCCCATACCCAACTACTATGCGTGCTACTCCTACTGTTTCCGCAGTTACGGTTGGCGGAGATCCTGCGGCTACAATTCAGGGCGTTACACATTGTCGTCTTCAAGTATCCAATGTTGCGGCTAGTAGTAGCTCGTACCTTTCCGCATTTTCAGCAGACGCAGAACTATAATGATATGGCACTCTACGGAGTGCCTTTTACTAGGAGATACACATGGAAACACAACACTTTATGAAGTCAGAGTTCCACTGCAAATGCTGTGGTGTTGGCGGTGTTCAATCAGAGCTAGTAGCTGTATTGGAACTGGTTCGACTACACTTCAATAGTCCGGTAATCGTTACCTCGGCATTCCGTTGTATAGAGCACAACAAGGATGTTGGTGGCAAACCAAAGTCTAAACACACTTTAGGTAAAGCAGCAGATATCGTAGTTAAAGGTGTTAGCCCAAAAGAAGTCTATGACTTTCTGGTTCAGACATTCCCTAACAGCTATGGCATCGGTAGATATGAGACTTTTACTCACATTGATGTTCGTGCCTATGCGGTACGTTGGGAGGGATAATGAAACTAGCGAGTGTATTGAAGTTATTTAGAATAGCGTCACCACTCATTAAGACAGTTAAGACTTGGATTATCGCAGATGGTAAATTCCAACCTAAGAGAGCAGGAGTATTACTCCTCTTCTTTGTTATCATCTTACTGGCTGTTAACTACACTGGAGCAGCCAACACAGAGATAGCAATAGACTTGCTTGATGAGATTAGCAACATTATAGGAGTTACTGACTAATGCAAACTATGGTTCAGGGGATTCTAACGAATCCAAGCAATGAACCAGTACCTATGCAGGAGATTCGTATTACCACTGGTCATACTGAGTCCACTGTCCGAGGCACATTAGTTACGTATTCTACAGATGATACAGGGAACTACTCGTTCCCTCTTTTGTATGGTACGTACAACCTTGAGGTATTGGTTTCCGATGAGTACAAACTGGTAGGGGATTTGATAGTTGATGAATCGACTCCTGATCCAATAGAGCTAGAGACACTGGTTCTATACTCTCCACTGGTTCAGCCAAGAGCAGACCTAGACTTCCCACAAGACTGGGACGATGCTATTCAAGCTATCGAAGATAACTCACAGGTACGTGCTCGTGACGTTAGACAGCAGATAGTAGATAACGGTAATACCACACTAGAGCTAGATGAACTGGATACAGTTGATCACCTTAATACTCGTCTTATTCGTAGAACGGTAGAACACACTTCAGGTGATGCCCACATACAGCACCTAGACTTAGTTCTAACAGATGATGATGACGGTAAGAAGTATGTCTCTACTGGTTCAGTGGTTGAGTCTGAGAATGCTAGTCACCTAGAACAGATTCGTTTAGAGACAGGTGAACTAGTTCGAATAGATACAGACACAGCTTCAGGTATCACTGTAGATAGCTCTAGAACGATCTCAGGATCGTACACTGACTCAGAGGCTGTAACTGCCCCAACAACTAGTTCTCTTAGCTCTGTGAGCCATACAGACTCAAATATAGCTATTACTGATAGTCAGGTAAGTGATGATGTAATACGTAAAGTATTAACTGTCCTGTCTGACAACGGTGTAGACCAAGCTCAGTTAATGCGTGTGGTTCAGGCGAATCAAACCAATGGTGTTGAGATATCAGAGTCAGCTACAGTCAAAGGTAAGACATCACATATCAGTCATACCAATACTGGTTCAGACTCTAAGGTTAACTTACTCACAGATACTCTAGCAGTGACTGATGGTTCAAACGATATCCTCGAAGTGGATACAGTAAACAACCGTGTGTATGTACGTGGCCAATTACGTGTATCTCAGTTAGAAGATGGTAATGGTAATCCTATCGATCCTAGTGACGGTGATACCATCTTCCTGACGTATGAATACTCAGAGAATGCTTTCGGCCCATGGCATGATACTCGACTACCTACCGATGATTGGGCAAGACAGACGTTCTCACGTAACGGTGTTTTAGATCCATGGGGTAGCCCATACCAAATCAATCCTACTGACGGTACAGACGGTGACACTATTTACTGGGAGTACCAATACTCGATTGATGGTATCGGTAACTGGCATAGTGCTTTGGCATCTGGTGATGTGTTCCGTAGAGAGCGCAGAGTAGTTGATGGTACTCCTGAAACATGGTCTAACCCTGCTCGAATCAAGGGTGATGATGGTTCAGAGATTGAGATCCGTAGTGAATACTCTATTGATGGTGTGTTCAACTGGCATGATGTCCTAGACCCACTAGACAGATTCCAACGTAAAGCACGCTTTGTAGATGGAGCTATAGATACTCCTTGGTCTAACCCGTTTCCTATCGGTCAGGGCAAAGATGCTATCAGTCAAGTAACCCTGTTCCTGTACCAACGTGGTCTTACAGCTCCGGCTAGTCCTATTGGTGACTTGGTTTATAACTTCCCTAACCAAACCCTAACAGGCAATCTCAATAACTGGGAACGTAGTATTCCGGCAGGTACAGGTAACATCTACACAGCTCTAGCAGTCGCTTCTTCTACAACAGATGTAGATACGATTGAGGATACTGAGTGGAATATCCAACGTTGGAGTGAGGCAGGCTATAACTCAGCTAGTGTTTACTTATACCAACGTGGTTTAGTTGCTCCACTTGCACCAGATACAGACCTAACTTGGGACTTTGCTACTGGACGATTCACTAACCCAGACTCAGAACGGGATGGTTGGGAATATACAATTCCAGCGGGCGTAGACCCTATATGGATCTGTTTGGCTCAGGTGTACTCGAATACTCCTACTGATATTGTTGCCCCGAATGAGTGGCAGATAGCTCAACAAGGTTCTACTGGCCTGAACCAAGCAAACCTACTGATCTTTGCTCGTGGTACTACAGCACCTGCTGCTCCAACAGGCACAGTGACTTATACCTTTGGTACTGGTCAATATACCGGTTTATCTGGTGGATGGTCACCATCTCCTGCTGCGGGTGTTGAACCACTTTGGGTAGGTTCGGCTACAGCAATCTCTTATGGTGTTACAGATGATGTCCAACCTAATGAGTGGGATGTTGCTCGATGGACAGAGAGTGGTTTCCAAGGAGCTAGAATTGATATTTATCAATCATCTCCAACCCAACCAACAATCTTGCCTGCGAATGGTTCAGTGTACAGTTATGAAGATGGCACACTTACCTTTGTGAATGCTAATGGTTGGCAAGCAACTGTACCAACTAACTCAGACGGTAAGTTATGGGTAGCAACTGTATTAGTTACAGCTTTTGCAGGGGTACTAACAGAAGTAATAGATCAGAACCAATGGGCTACTCCTGTTCTATTCTTAGAAGATGGTTACCAATCCCATCCAGTTACTATTTACCACACTGCTGATTATGGTGCGTCTGCTCCTACAGCTAACACAGGTAATGTGACTTATACGTTTGCTACTGATGTAGCTACTGGTTCAAACAATGGATGGTCACCTACTTACCCTACTGTGAATAATGGTGGCGTGGTTTGGTTCCAACGTGGTTTGGCTAGAGCTATTTCTTCTAGTGCTACAGACGTTATCCCTGCGGGAGAGTTCTCTAGTCCAGAGGTACTGGTTCAGGATGGTCGAGAGACAATTACTGTTAGCCTTTATGCTTTGGATACTACTAGCAAGTTCACCGGTAACTGTAACTACAACAAAACCAATAACACAGCCACGTTCCCTACTGACGCAGGTACACCTTGGTCAACTGAATATCCTGCATCACCCAAAGGTACGCAGATATACATCATCACAGCAGCTAAGTTAGCTAGTGATAAGAATGATGTAGTTGTCTTCAATACCTCTGAGTTTAGTAACCCAATTGTTATAGGTGGTAATGGTCAAGACGGTTCAACAGGTGTAGACGGAGATCCGGGGCCGGGTTGGTACTATATCGAGGGTAACAACGGTGTATTCCCTGCTGACTCTGTAGCGGTATCCGACATGGTTGCTAAGTATGGCCGTGTTCCTACTCTAGATGATCACCTGTTCTATGTGGACAACGAGGCAGATCCAACAGCTACCGATGGTAAACGTTGTATCTCTCCTTGGGGTACTCCAGTAGGTAACATTACCTTTGCAGACCCTGCTATTTACATTGATGGCGACATGATTGTGAAAGGTACTCTGTCAGCAGATCGTATCCTAGCTAAGTCGATATCAGGTAATGAGGTCAGCTCATCTACTACTATGATTGCTGGTTCAGGTTCTTGGACGGCAGGTATGAATGGCGATGACAGTGCTAGTTCAGGTGTCTACAAAGACTACCGCTTCTGGTCTGGTTCAGAGACTCCGGCTAGTGCTCCATTCCGAGTAGATAAGACAGGTGCAATCACAGCTAGTAATGCAACTATCAATGGTTCAGTGACAGCTACCTCTGGCCGTATCTCAGGTACTCTTTACCTAGGTACTGGCAACGACAGCTCAGACTACTGTGCTTTCTATGGGGCTAAACACCCTAACTCCAATGGCGAACAGATGCGTATGGTTACTGATGGTAAGTATCGCTTACGTCAGTGGTATACAGGTCGAACCATTTGGTATCAGAGTAATGGTACTAGTTACTTCCTAGATATTAACCCTGCCAACAATACTGCAGCGTTCTACGGCACAGTTTACGCTCAGAACATCGCAGGTGATATCGTAACTAATCGACGTTACTCTGCGGCTGATAAGAGTGCAGGTACTAGTTGGGTGACATACGATACATGTACAGTCTCTACTGGTAGACCATACGCTCGTTCGCTAGTGATACGTGTGATGCTGTCTGTGAGTGCAGGACGAAATGTTGGCTCATCTGGTTCGTATGGTGTTGGAGGGCAATTACGTGTGACGGGTAGTTTTGGGACTCAAACAGGCAATCAGATTAGTGTTTCTGGTTATAAGTCTTCATCATCCCAACCAACACAGGGTGCATCTTCTCAGATAATCTCAGAGTTTTCTGTGGAAGTGCCTGCCAACTCTACAGGTACAATGTCTGTACAAGTCCTTAGAATTGGTGGTTCAGGAAGTTACGCAAGCGCTACAGCAAAGGGTACTTCCGGTACAGTATGGATGGCATCATTGTTTGCCAATGGCGGAGACTTATCCTAGGAGGATACGATGGCTCAAATAACAGGTAATTTACAAGACCCGATGGGTAATTCCATTGTAGGGGCAATAATCAAAGTTACATCTGATAACACTGAAACAGTCCTATATGGGCTAACTAGCACTAATACTACCGGTGACGGTGGTTTATATGACTTTAATCTTAATAATGGTACTTACTTAATTGAGGTACTATTGGATCAAGTGTATGTTCGTGCAGCAGTGGTATTAGTCGATGCGACTGTTCCAGATGTACTGACACTAGAAACTCTAATCACGAATCACGCTACGTTCATTCCTAGCACAATCGATTCATAAGGAAATCCAATGGTAGATGAAACAAGAAAAAGCTTCGGGACTGGTTGGGAAAATGAACCAGACATCCGAGATTTAAAGAACGACTGGATTCTAAGTAAGTCGAACCACGATGCACAGATCGTAAAGATTGATGAATGGCTTGATGCTCTTCATGTCGATAGCGAGACTGCGACTTCACAGCGTGCAGGTCGATCGAACATTCAGCCTAAAGTAATTAGAAAGAACAATGAGTGGCGATACACATCTCTCTCTGAACCATTTCTAAATACTCCTGATGTGTTCAACGTTGACCCAATCACTGAGGAAGATGTTCTACCTGCAAAGCAGAATGGCTTGCTACTGAACAATCAACTTAATACTAAGATTGATAAGATCTCTTTCTTTGATCGCTATGTACGTAAGTGTGTAGACGAGGGTACGGTGATTGTACGTGTTGGTTGGACTAACACTGTCTCAGAGCGAACCATGACATATCCTGTATATGAGATTCGTCCTACTGAAGACAAGCGACAGTTACGTGACTTACAGAAAGCTATGAATACTGACCCATCACTGCTACCAGTAGAGATGGTTGAAGCTATTAGTGCTTACCAAGAGACACAAGTTCCTCACTACCCTGTTCATGTAGATGAAGAGAAAGAAGTGGTTCAGGAATTTACTAACAACCATCCGACTCTAGAAGTGTGTGAAACAGAGAACGTCTACATCGATCCATCATGTAATGGTGACTTGGACAAAGCTCAGTTCGTTATCTACTCGTTCGAGACATCTCGTTCAGACCTAGAGAAGTCTGGTTTGTACAAGAACGTAGACCAGATCCCTGACTCTTCTGATGATCCACTATCAGATGGTGACCATGACTCTAAGTGGGAAGAGAACGGATTTCACTTCGTTGATAAACCCCGTCAGAAGTTGGTTGCTTACGAGTACTGGGGCTTCTGGGATATTGATGGTTCAGGGATTACTAAACCATTTGTAGGTACTTGGGTTGGTGAAGTTCTTATTCGTCTAGAAGAGAATCCATATCCAGATGGTAAAGTTCCATTCGTAGCTGTGCCTTACTTGCCAGTAGACATGTCTGTATACGGTGAACCAGATGGTGAGCTGATCAAGGACAACCAGAAAGTAGTGGGTGCAGTAACTCGTGGCATGGTAGATCTGATGGCTCGCTCTGCCAATGGTCAAACCGGTGTACGTAAAGGCTCACTAGACCTTATCAACCGTCGTAAGTTTGATTCTGGTTTGGATTACGAGTTCAATGATATGGGTGATGCACAGAACTCAATCTTCATGCACACGTATCCAGAAGTACCTATGTCAGTCTACAACATGATTAACATGCAGAACCAAGAGGCAGAATCTCTGTCTGGTGTGAAGATGTTCAATCAGGGTGTTACTGGTTCAGGGCTTGGTGATACTGCCGCAGCAGCTCAGGGTGCATTGGATGCAGCAGCTCGTAGAGAACTGGGTATCCTACGTAGACTTGCTAATGGTATGCGTAAGGTAGGCCATAAGATTATCGCTATGAACCAAGTCTTCTTAGCAGAAGAAGAGGTAGTACGTGTTACTAATAATGCGTTCACTACTATTCGTAGAGATGACCTTGAGGGTAAATTTGATTTACGCCTTTCTATATCTACAGCAGAGGCAGATGAACAGAAAGCACAAGAACTCGCTTTTATGCTTCAAACCACAGGTCAGCAATTTGGTATCGAGATGTATAAGATGATACTTGCAGAGATTGCAGACTTGCGTAAAATGCCTCAGTTAGCAGCTCAGATACGTTCCTACGAACCTCAACCTGACCCTGCACAACAAATTGAGCTACAGTTACAACAGATCGAACTACAGAAAGCTCAGGCTGAAGTGGCGAAGATCCAAGCTGAGACTCAGAAGATTATGGCCGAAGCAGGTAACAAGTCTGCTGACACCGATCGTAAGAATCTAGATTACCTAGAGCAAGAGAATGGTGTGAACCATGCTAGAGACATGGAGAAAGACCAAGCTCAAGCTAGAGGTAACATGGAGCTAGAGGCATTTAAGTCTGCCCTAGCGCAAGAACAACCAACCACTCAAGCAAATCCGGTATAACCGGGACACGGAGAAAACATGCAAAACGAAATGTCTGAACTTCAACAAATCGAAATCTCACTGGAAGAAGCTAATAAGGCTGTCGAACTACGTGATGCTCTTATCAAGCTAGAGAAATCTTATGTATTTAAGAAAGTAATCCTGCGTGAGTTTATGGAAGAAGAAGCGAAGCTAATGGCTCCTCTTATCGGCTCTCCTAACGAAGCGGCTGCTAAAGGTGCAACTAACGTATGCATTGGTATTGGCGCACTTGGCTCTTTCTTAAACAAGGTTCACCGTCAAGGTGACGTAGCAGAACGAGCTATCCAACAGCTTGAAAATGCTAAGATTGGTCTTGTAGACGAGGAGTAATGCTATGGGTAACAATGACCTTTACTCGATGTCCGACGAGGCATTTGCAGAGGCCAACCCAGAAGCGTTGTTTCAGGAGGCTTCCCACGGGGAGCCTCTTGCCGTTTCTGAGGAAGCAACTGACGAGCAAGAAGTAACATCTACCGAAGACATGGAAACTGGTTCAGAAGAACTGGAAGTTGAGGAAGAAACTAATGAAGAATCGGAGCAGAAAACTGGTTCAGAAGAGGTCACTATTGAGGAGCAGGAAGCGGAGATTGATGGTGATGAGAGCGAAGAAGTTGCTTCTGGTTCAGAGAATGATCTAAACTATGAAGAGTTGTACGGGGAACTGTTATCTCCGCTTAAACATAAAGGCTCAGAATTTGACGTTAAGACCGCAGAAGATGCACGTCGTTTAATGTCAATGGGTCTGGATTATGCGAAGAAGACACATGCTCTTAAAGGGCAGAAGAAGTTCCTCAAAATGTTAGAGAACAACGAGCTGTTGGATGAAAGTAAGTTGAGTTACGCAATTGACTTGATGAACGGTAACCCAGAAGCTCTTGCCCAATTGGTAAAGGATAAAGGTATTGATACCTACAACCTGAACCAAGAGGAAGATAGTAAGTATACACCTAGTAATCACGCAGTAAGTGACACTGCCGTAGAACTGGATGAGGTTGTTGAGAGTATACGCTCGACTCCTACATACGCAGATACGATGAATGCAGTGAACAATTGGGATGAGTCTAGTAAGCGTACCCTTGCGCAGCAGCCACAACTGCTATCACTAATGAACGAACATAAAGGCAATGGCATTTATGCAATGGTTCAGGAAGCGATGGACAGAGAACGAACGTTCGGTGGTCTGAGTGGTCTTTCAGATATTGAGGCATATCAGCAAGTAGGTGATCAGCTATATCGTGCAGGCAAATTTAACTTGGATTCTGCTGAACCAGTTAAGCCTAAGCAAGTTGTAGTGAAGCCGAAAGCACAAGCACTAGACAAAGAGTTGCAAGCTAAACGAAATAAAGCTGCTTCTACTAAGTCTGGTACTAAACCGGCAAAGGCAGAACAGAAGTATGACTTCTGGAATATGCCAGATGACGAATTTGACTCATTTAAACTCTAAGGATATGAACTATGGCTGATCCACTATTGAACGACACTGACCAAATCAAATGGGGTGACGGTTCAAACTCATCAATTGGCGAACAAATCCGCCGTGACTATTACCACAAACAAGCTCTTATCGAAGCTGTTCGTGAGCAATACTTCCAACCACTAGCATCTACTCGTGCGATGCCTAAGCACTTTGGTAAGTCTATTAAGCAATACCATATGATGCCTCTACTTGACGATCGTAACGTCAATGACCAAGGTATCAATGCTGCGGGTGCAACAACTGCTTACGGTAACCTTTATGGTTCAAGCAAAGATATTGGTGTGATCCAAGCTCGTCTACCAAACCTTTCTGAAACTGGTGGCCGTGTTAACCGTGTTGGTTACCACAGACTTGTTCTGGAAGCTACTCTGCAATCTATGGGTATGTTCCACGAGTTCACTAAAGAAGCTCTAGACTTCGATTCAATGGATGATCTGTACTCTCACCTATCTCGTGAGCTTGTACGTGGTGCATCTGAAATGACTGAAGATGTTCTTCAAATGGATATCTTGGCTGGTGCTGGTGTTCTTTACTACGCAGGTGACGCAGTTTCTCGCGCTACTATGTCTGGTGAAACTGGTTCAGTTGATACTATTACATACGAAGATCTACAACGTATGTCGATCCAACTAGATGACAACCGTACTCCTAAGACTACGAAGATTCTAACTGGTTCACGTATGATCGACACTCAAACTGTTGGTCACGGTCGTCTACTTTACATTGGTTCTGAGCTTCAGATTCAACTAGAGAAAATGACTGATGCTTTCAATAACAAAGCATTCGTTCCCGTAGAACAGTACGCTTATGCGGGTGACTACAAGAAAGGCGTGAACATGGTTCATGGTGAGATCGGTAAGATCGGCCAGTTCCGTTTGATCGTTGTGCCAGAGATGCAACACTGGGCAGGTGTAGGTGCTACTGCAACTCCTGCGAATGCGGGTTACCGTTTCTCTGATACTGGTACTGGCGACAAGTACGATGTATTCCCAATGCTATGTATTGGTTCAGAGTCTTTCACTACTGTTGGTTTCCAGACTTCTGGTAAATCATTCAAGTTTAAGATCATCACTAAGATGCCGGGCGAAGGCGTTGCTCAACACAACGACCCGTTTGGCCGTACTGGTTTCAGTTCAATCCAATGGTACTACGGCACAATGATTTTACGTCCAGAACGTATCGCTGTTGCTCACACCGTTGCTGAACAGTAATCAGTAATATAGCTCCCCTTTCGAGGGGAGTTTGACCCTCCCTTTATAGGAAATGGATATATGTCGGAAGATATGAAAACCGCAGAGTTAGACGCTCTGAAACAGTTAGCTGAAAATAAGGGTATCGAATTTCACCCAAACATCGGTCTTGAAAAACTAAAAGTTAAAATTGCCGAGTTTGATAAGCAATTCGAAGAGACTCCTAAACCAAAGATGACCAATCAAGCGAAGAAGCGTGAAGAAGCTCGTATCAAGCATATGAAGCTAGTCCGCTGTCGTATCGCATGTATGGATCCTGCCAAGCGCGAATGGCAAGGTGAATGGTTATCGGTAGGTAATGCAGTCCTTGGCTTCCATACTAAGTATGTTCTGTTCGATCACGAATATCACCTGACTCAGTTCATGATTGATAATCTGAAAGATAAGAAGTTCCGTATGTCGAAAGATGTACCGGATGGTAAAGGTGGCAAGTACAGCAAAAACTTCTTCCCTGCTTCATACAATATCGAGATCTTAGATCCACTAACTGAGCAAGAACTGGCTGACCTAGCCGCTGATCAAGCGAAACGTGGTGCGGTAGACAAATAAGCCTCTGGCATAGCTAATAACTAGCCTCTACACTATGTAGGGGCTTTTTTATACAAGGAACAAACCATGGCTGCTGAATCATTTAACGAGAACAAGCTAACAGTTGGTTCATTAACTGGTGGTGAGAAAGAGGGTAGAGGCATCTTCGAAGAGCTGATGCGTACTACCAAAGACTACCTAGAGAATGAATACAAGTACAAACGTATTACTGGCGAAGAGTACACCAAGGCTTACATTGCTTCTATGCAGTCGGCCATGGCTCAGGGTAGCCAGTATCTTCTTCAATACCTAATCACGAACCAGAACGTCAAGCTACTAGATCAACAGATACTAGAAGCTGAGAAGAGAGTAACACTGGTTCAGACTCAGATAGATGATCAACTTGCTCAGACTCGTCTGACAGAAGAACAGATCACTCTGGCTCAGAAAGCACAGCTACAAGCTGACCAAGACCTAGCACTCTCTATTAAGCAAGAAGCACTTCTAGATAGTCAGATTGTTGGTTCAGACAAAGACAACATCATCAAAGACAACCAAGCTGCACAGATGATTGAGCAGACTAAGTTGACCGTTCAACAGACAGCAAACGCTGCTATTGAAGCGACTGTACAGACGAACCAAGCAGCTAAGACTGTGGCAGAGACAAACGTACTTACACAGAAACTGAAGACAGAGATGGCTCAGATCTTAGACAAAGTAGATGCAGTTGATGTGGCCGGTGTTATCGGTAAACAGAAAACTCTATACACGAACCAAGCAGATGGTTACATCCGAGACTCTGAGCAAAAGGTAGCTAAGATGTACTCAGACATGATGGCTACTCGTGTGTCGGTCGATGAGACTACTTACGATCTAACTACAGCTAAGATGCAGAATGGCGATGTAGCTGCTGTTATGACTAAACTACGTGCAGGCATAGGTATCTAATATGGGCTTCTTCTCCAAGAAAAAGACATACGTTGAGTCACTAGCGATGCCTATGGTGGAGGATACCCCTAACTTCGTACAGCAATCAGTCCTTACTTCTATTAAGGGTGAACGCCCTATAGCTGAGGATTTGATTGCTAATACTATTAATGGGCTTGGTTCAAACCTTGCCCGTTACTTCAAGTACGGACGGGATCATTACACCTATGGTATCCCAGAGGGTACGCTAAACAGTAATAACGTTTCTCCATCCACAGTTGAAGCTGTAATAGATGTGGCTCTAGGTACTCCGGTGAGGGTTGATTCTGTAGTGCTTGATGCACCCAGTGCTGACTTCTTTGCCGAAGACCATTTAATTAATACTCGTGGTTGGAACGAGGGAACCAACGAGATAGCTAACCCTCCATTCAATCCTGGGGGTCAGACAGTTACTCTTGGTGTGGTTCAGTTTACTTCGTCTACTAACATCCGAATCCAGTACCTATATGGTGTATCTACTTACGATGAGAACTTCACAGTTCCTGCTGTGGGTCTTAATGACCAGTATTACCAAGCCACCTACTACGAACTAAATAATAATGGTTCAGTAGGTACGGTTAAGAAGTGGTGGACGTATCAGATGTCACTAGGTACGTATGAGGTTCTTACTATTGAACAGTCTGAACCAGCACCTTACTACCCTGTGATTCCACTTAGATACAATAACCAAGACTTCACAGTAGATGATGGCTCAGATAGATATCAAACCAGTAAGAACCTGCTTAGAAAGCTAGATCTAAAGATTGGTAACTTAGGAGATGCTATCAATGAAAATCCAGATGTTGGTGACATAGACCATGCGTTCATCATCACAGGTGTTAGTACCCAAACAGAAGCTCAAGCAGGTAAAGACTACCTCTTCGAATACTTCCGGTTGTTGGAAACCAACTCAGCATTCCAGAAAGGGGATTTTGATAGATGGTTGGCCTTGGACTCAGAAGAGCAGGAACTAAATACTCCACCAATAAACAAGGTAGAGATTAAAGAACCTAGTCTTCAGTACCATGTAGAGATCGGTTACTTATACATAGTAGATACACTAACTACTGGTTCAATTGGTAAGCTTGGTTTTGTTGATACCACTACTACGGTTAAGCCGCCACAGTCCAAGGACAGCTTTGCCTTTGAGACTTCTATTCTTACTTGTCGTAAGCAGATCAATGCTACTCAGTACCAAACACTAGAAGTCGTTGGCCTGAACCATATTAACTATGTCTATAAGAACTACACCGTAGACACTAGCCTAGCAGATGCAGTTGACTCAGCAGCAGATCCAGATGTGTTCAAGGATGGTTTGATCATTCCTCTGAACCATAATGTTGTTGATGGGATGGCTCTGACCAAAAGAACGGAGTTGGCTTACGATGCTATCAAGATCGTATTTAACTGCGTGACTACTGTTAAACTGAAATGGTATCAAACAGGCTTCTTCAAGTTCGCTACGATCATTGTTGCTATAGCTCTGACCATTTACTCTTTTGGTTCAATGTCTGCTTCCATTGGTTGGGCAGCAGGTTTAGTAGGTTCTACCTCTGTTGTGGTAGGTGCAGTTGTTCTAGGGGTCATATCGATCGGCCTCAAGTATGGTGTGGCTTATCTAGTCGATGTCTTAGGTATCGAGTCAGGATTGGTTCTAGCAATTATCGTAGCGTTCTCTTATGCACTACCCGGTGGTTATGTAGATCCAAACTTCCTATCTCTTATTCAAACTGGTTTCACTTCTGGTACGCAACTAGCTATGGACTGGGAGATGGAAGACATCACGAATGACTACGATGCCTTGCAGAGAGAGATGGAAGAGGCTCAGAGAGAGTTAGATGAACTAACTAATGGATTGGGTATAAATAACTTAATTGATCCAATGGCTGTTTATAATAGCTCTAATGGCCTAGCTTCCCCTGACGAAACACCAGACCAGTATTACAACACCAGAATCCATTTTGGTAATATGGCAAGTGTTGCTCCACTAGCAGTTACTAACTACGTGGACAATGAACTCTATTTAGAGGGCTTAACTGTCCACTACGGCATTAAAGTATAAGGAGCCAACAATGGCTATAGACGCAAACGGTAATTATGTATCCGACTTCAGTGGTATGAACCAGTGGGGCAATACCTCGGCAGCTAATCAAATGGGTAGCATCGCTAACAACAATAACTCACTTAACTTAGGTGGTTCAGTCCTAGGTAACGGCTCAACTGGTCAGGGCAACTCTTGGCTCAGTGGTGCATTCGGTGGAACTGATTCATCTGGTAACCAAACCTCTGGTTGGGCATCTCCCGCCATTGGTGCTGCTACTGGTTTAGCTCAGTCATGGTTAGGCTTTCAGAACCTAGGCCAAGCTAAAGACCAACTAAGCTTCCAGAAGAGTGCTTGGCAAGAACAATTCAACATTCAGAAAGAAGAGTATGAATATCAGAAGCAACGTCGAGATGATCGAGTAGCTAACTACGAAGCATCCCTGAACCGTAACTCAGCTTCTACTCCATCTAACGTATAAGGAGTGAACCATGGCTCAAATTACATGGCGTAACGTCAACACCCCTAACTTTGGTTCAGCCAATCAGTTAGCGTTAGCCGGTCAGGAACAACTGACTGCGGGGTTAGATACACTACGTGGCCTAGCGCAAGAGCAAACAGATCTGGCTAACACCAACTACCAAACAGGTGTTGAGCAGAACACTGGTGCGCTTCAGCAAGCCATCAATCAGGCTACTACTCAAGACGAACTAGATGCTATAGACACTACTCAGTACGGAGCACAAGTAGATCCATCTGCTATTGCTGCATCACTGGGTGCTCGTACAGATACCCTTAACGATCGTGCTACGGAGCAGGAGAAGATTGGTATCCAGAGACAGAAGTTAGCTCTAGAACAAAAGGTAGCAGGTCAGCCTACAATCCGAGATGACAACAACGGAACCATTTGGGCATTAGATCCCAACACTGGTGAACCAGTAAGTCAGACTCACTACACTAAGAAGTTCGCTCCTCGTAAGGGTACAGGTGGTTCAGGTGCTAACTCGCAGTTGGCTAAATCTTATGGTGCATACGCTACCTCTAAGGTTAAAGACTTCACCGATCGAGCAGCATACCAGACAGCAATGACTGACTATGTGAACCAGAACCCTGACATTGATACCGCTACTGGTAACAAACTGGTTCAGGACTCAATGGTTAACTACGACTCGTACTACACTCTAGGTGCAGAAGACCAGATCTTGGTAGACCAACAGAACAGTGCGAACAACATAGCTACTACTGCCTACAATGATGCTATTCAATTGAACAGTGGCAAGCTAGATAGTGCTCTTGGTTTCCCTGCTGAAGCTCTTAATTATGCAGAGGATGAATCTCTGTCTCTTACTGATGCTCAGAAGAACTGGAGTGATAAGTTTGATTCGTTTGGTAACGGTAACTTCTCTACTGCCTATGCAGCAATGACCGATGTATTAGGCCATGCTCCTAACGGCAAAGAGTTTGATTACCTTATGGCTCAAACAGATCAGGATTCCATTGGTTTCATTACTCAATCTGATATCAAAGATAATGCTCAGAAGTATAAGGACAATATCTTAGAGTCTATTCACCGTAAGGAACTGGAAGACTACTCAGCTAAGTCTGCTGCTATTGAGAATATGATCAACAACAGAACCACACAAGCTTCTGCTAATACAGAGCGAGCTATACGTAATCGTAAAGCAGGTGGTAAGGCAGCTACTATCACTAACATCGATATGTCTGGGTTGGATGATCTAACCACTTCTATTGATTCTTTGATACTGAAGATTGGTGATGAGAAAGCTAAAGGCTTCACTAAAATCACTGGTTTCGAGAAGTAGTAGCTTTTAGTATAAACAGGGGAGCACTCGCTCCCTTTCTTTTATGGAGTGAATACATGGCTGATTACATACCACCACGTACCGATGCCATCAATGAACTACAAGACAACATGTATGGTTCAATTGCTGATGACGGTGTACGTGACTACGAGACAGCATCCAAGCTGTATGGTAACGATCCAAACTTCAACCGAGAGGCTTGGAACTTTGCTATCAATGAGGTAGATGCCTCCCCACAAGAAGTGAAACAGGCTACCACTGTTGAGGCTACTAAACAGAAGCAGAACGATGCTGACCTAGTTGGTAAGTTAAAGCAGTACGCCAAAGATGATCCATCAGCAGCTCAGAAAGAGCGAACTGGTGACATGAAAGGTTTACTAGACCAGTATCTTGCAGATGCTAGTGCTCGTGTATCTACGCCAGAAGCTCAATACGAACTGAACGATCGTGATCGTACAGCAGCAGAGACTGCGAAAGATACTGGTTTGGCCTTGGCTCGATGGGGTGTTCAGACAGCTCAGATTGCTACAGGTGCTGACCTTGCTCGACAACTAACAGATGCTGAACCAGTAGCTAGTAATATCGATGGTGTGAGTACCCCTACGTACCAAGCCAACATCGATACTACTGACAGACGTACTCCCCAAGAGAAAGCTAAGGCTAAGGCTGACAACTTCCATGCAGCTTACGCACGTAACGAGGCACTGAACCAAGTTACTGAAGACTTGATGGATGCTCGCTCTGCTCCACTGCAAGCACGTAGTGGCCTAGCCGAGAAGCAACTGAAAGACCAACAGGAAGTTCGTAAGCAGGAAGCTGACGCTAAGAAAGAAGCCGGTGAGTGGACAGCAGCAGATACTGGTTTAGGTATCATCACTGAGTTCGCTGACACTATTAAGATCTATGGTTCACAACCATCTCTTGCTGTGGACATGGCTCTAGAGTCTGCCCCTGACTTGTTACTAGGTGCGGGTATTGGTGCTCTAGTTAAGAAAGGTGGTAAGGAGCTAAGTAAAGAAGCAGCAGAGAAGATTGCAACAGCAGCTAGTGTTGGTTTGTCTACTGTTCAGGAGGGTGCGTCTAACGCTAACCAAGTTCTGAACCAGATACTAGATGAGAAAGAATACTCTCATGACGACCTACTAGGTTCATCTCCATCTTACCGAGCAATGATCGAGGATGGTTCGACTCCGCAGGAAGCACGTAACAAACTAGCAGAGCAGGCTTACACATCTACATTCATCATGGCAGGTGTTGTTTCTGGTTTGGCCTCTAAGATGACAGGTGCTGCTGAGTTCGAGGGTACGCTATTCACTCGTGGCTCTAAGCTAGGTGATGGCATCTGGAACTCAATGGTCAAGATCGGTACTGATACGGCTAAGGAGACTGTAGAGGAGGCTCTACAAGAGGGCGCAGGTCAAGCGGTACAGAACGTAGCGATCCAACAGACAGCAGATGAAACTCAGTCTCTATCAGAGGGAGTTGGTTCAGGTGCAGCTCAAGGTGCTCTAGCAGGTGGCCTAAGTGCAGGCGCATTAACTACTGCTGCCGAAGCAGGTGCTACCAACGAAACCATCAAAGAAGTAGTCAAAGAAAAGGTTGCTGAACGTGCAGCAGAACAAGCAGACCAAGAAGCCATTGCTGATCCGCAGACTCCAGAAGACGCTGTCCGTGCTACTCAGGCTGCTGTGGGAGACACTGACCTAGACCAAGCTGATGTGCAGGTTGAAGAGGCTGTAGCTGAGACTACCCAAGAGATAGAGGCAGCACCTGAGTTATCTCCTGAAGAGAAAGCTAATGTAAATGCTGTTGTAGGGCAGTATGCAGGTCTAGTTAATACCTTTAAAGAGACTATAGCTAACCCAGAAGCTACTACTGAGGACTTAGAGGGTTCTGCTTTTGCGATGATTCAGCACGTCTATGAGATTCAATCCATGGCTGCTAACAATGAATCTCTTAAACCAACAGTAGATAAGTACGTAGAGCTGATCACTGGTGAGGGTACATATCTCAACACAGTAGATAAGATCCTCAAGACTAACAACTCAGACAAAGCTGTAGTATCTGAACTGGTTCAGAACTATGACATTGATGAGGGCAAGCTAGTAGGTGCTACTAAAGAGCTACTTGCAGAAGACAAAACCAAACTGACTAAAGCATTCAGTAAGGTACTGTACTCTCAGTTCACTGATGAGGATTTGGCAGAGGGCTTTACTGGTTCAGAAGTAGATGACATCGCTGACATGATGGAATACTACAACGTTGGTTCAACGACTGAACTAGAACAAGTTCGTAATTACGCTCAAGCCAAGAAACTCGCAGAGGTGGCTACAGAGGTAACTCAAGGTGAGGATGAATTGTTCCGTGGTACTAACGTACACATCCAAGACATCGCTCAGGCAGTTACACAAGGTGATACCGAGAAAGCTAATGCTTCTCTAGGCCGTCTAAACACGTTCCAAGCATCCCAAGTAGATAAGAACAACTGGCTCAAGACAGCTATTGCTACTCGCCAACAAGAGGTCGATAATAACGTCCCTCCTACTGAGCAAGTAACTTTAGACAACATCTTCCGCCAATCAGATGCTTCTGAAACTGGTCACTTGAATGTTGGTTTAGGTCTTAAAGGTCTTAACGCAGCTAAGAAGTTACAGCGCCAAGTAGAAAATGAAGTTGGTTTAATCGGTGATGCAATCACTCAGGCTACTGCCTTGATCAACGGTGAACCAGCCCCAACTACGGAGACTGCCGATGACACTGGAACTAGTGATGCTATCCCTGATAGTAGCCCCGATGTTACTGACCAAGGAGAAGTAAGTGCTGATGGATCTACAGATACTACTATCGTTTCTAGTGATGCCCCTAGTGGGACTCCTGATACTGATACTGATATTACTGACACACCTACCCAAGAGACAGAAACGGAAGAAGAAGTAACTGAACCAGTAGAGCCTCTACCATTTGGTACGACTACTGACGAAGACTCAGGACAGATTTCTTTCCTAGACCAACCCGAAACAGATGAAGTGGTTCAGAGCCTCACTGATAAGGTTTGGAATACTGAACCGACACAGGAGCGTATCGATGCTATCACCTCTGACAAGATTACTCCTGCCACTGCTCGTAGTCGCTTGGTCAACCGGATTGCTACATACTTTACTACCCGTACTGGTGACCGCGCTTCTGTACTTTCTCGCATTGGAATGGACACACTGATTGAATCAGATGGTTCAGCTATTGAGAAGATGCTTGCAGACGAGGGTATCCTTGAGAAAGTAGGGCGTCCAGACGACACACTGTTCAAGGTTTACTTACCTCGTATCCGCGAGGCTACACAGAAGAAGCTACAAGACCGAGTAGATAAGCGAACCAAAGCTCTACAGAAGAATGCTAACTGGGCTAACTACATCTACAAAGAGCCTCTACTACAACTAGTAGATGAGGGTGGCAATGTCTTACCTGAAGTAGTTGATGCTGTAGCTTTAGCTGCAATGAACGTGATCGCTTACGATGGCCGTGACTTCCAAGTTACTCCTGAGTATGAGATGAAGCGTATGCTTGGCATGGACACCAAGGCCGAGTTACCACCAGAAGCTATTGACTTGCTACAAGGCAAAGGTACATTCCAATCCACTCTACGTACCGGTATCGGTCAAGAGGTAATGAATGCACTTGGCTTAGAAGCTAATAAGGATGCACCTGCTAACTACAACCATATAGTTAGAGATACTCTTGGTTCAGATGTTATCAATATCCTTACAGATCTAAACCTACTTCAACAGAACACTATTGATGTGAATGCTTTTGCTAAGTTGAAAGCAGAGATCAACGAGGATGGTGAAGCACCTACTGATACTAAGCAGTACGGTGACCCTGTGTTGTATGGCCTACCTGATACTGTCTCTGCTTGGCAACAGAAGCTGATGGACATGGGTGATGCTAGTAACGCTATCTCTAGACAGATCATAGACAAGCGTTCAGTGCAGAAGCGAGTGAGCTTCAATCCAATCGAAGAACAATCAGATACATTCCTTGGTTCAGAATCTAAAGTCTCTGCTCAACTGAAGAAAGCTAACAAGATTGCTCAGTCTACACCTTACAAGTTACAGCAACCTATGCTGAACCTGATGGAACAGATGCCTAAGCAAGAGTTCCTAGAGATGATTGGTTGGAAGTCCACAGAGGGACGTAACGATCGTAAAGCCAAGTCTATTCAAGGTAAGAACAATCAGCTTGAGAGAGCTTACGATAAGCTAGTTAGCCTAGGTCAACGTATCCGTGAGAATGGTGTTGATGATATCGCTTCCCAAGAGTTGTTCATGGGTTTTGAGTTTGCTACTAACAACCGTCAGTTCCAACAGTCTGATGTGTCTCCTCAACGTGAGAAGCTACACCGTGCCTTTGTATCGCCTAAGCGTAACATGCTGTGGAAAGCTTACTCAGCTCGTCCACGTAACAAGGTACACCGTGGTTTCCTATTGGCAGTGGCTCAAGGCTTAGACCTAGACCCAGATAAGAAAGCCAACAACACAACCATCAAAGATCTAGAGAAGAAACTAGCAGAGCCAGAGATGGTTCAGGTTATCGATATGCTTCGTGCATGGGATAATGGTGGTCAACTAGATACACAGATGCTGAGTAATGTGGTTCAGGGATACCGCGGTGAACCAGAACATGCAATGCAAGTGTTGGTGGAGTATGCCCGCTACCGTAACTTCGCGGATACCGGTAAGCAGAATGCAATCTTCAATCACTCTCTATCGTATGAGATTGATGGTGTTACCAATGGCCCATTCAATGCACTACTACAGATCGGTACTTCGGTAACTACTAAGTTCCGTGAGCAGATGGCTAATGGTGGTTTGTTCATGAAAGAGCAGAATATAAGCCATAACGTTCGTCGAGGTAAGCTTGGTGACAAGATGGATAACTACTTTGCTGTCGCTAAGATTGCTAATAAGTTACTACCTGTTAAAGAGACACAAGCTAAAGAGTCTAGAGAATATGTAGAAGACAATGCAGTTAAAGCTGCTGTTGATTCTCTTTGGTCTACTAAGAGAGATGCTCTAGCTACATTCTATTCTGCACACTACGGTAAGAAGAAAGGACAGGACACTGCTGAGTTCACTCGTAACTCTACCAAGAACCGTACTACTACTATTACCTATGGTTCATCTGACTACGCGAACAACGTGAAAGGTGCAGACGAGATTCGTTCGGACATGGTTACTCAAGCAGATAACCTGCTACAACGTCTGAACCAGAATGAGGATATCCGAACTGACCTAGCTACCTTTATTGATAACGTCAATGAAGCGACTAGTGCTATTCGTACCGGTATCAGCAAGAAGAACTCTCCTTATGCTTTCCCTATGGAACACCAGTGGATCAACACGCCACTCAACCCAGAGGCTGCTAAGAAGTTCCTTACTGAGTTTGACCTAACAGATGAGCAGTTAAATGGTCTACGTTACAACTACACTCAGACGTTTGGTGGAGCACTAACTGACGCTATCAATGACTTCTACTCTGACTTCATTCCTATCCGAGACAATATGATCTTAGCTTCTAATATTGCTCATGGTTTGTATTCACAGTCATTCCTACGTGAGCGTAACCGTCTACGTAAAGAGCAGATAGCTAATGGAACTATCCCTGCTGATGGTGATATCTCTAATCAAGATCTGAACCAGATTAAGCAACGACTATTGGCTTCCTCTCCTACTTATCGAATGATGATGTCGGATGCAGGTGACAACAGCACGTACTGGAACACAGCAGAAACAACTTGGTCTAAGGATGCCCAACCATTATCTGGTGGCTTCTCTGCTAAGAACTCTAACGGTACAGAGGTTAAGAATGACCGTGGCTTAGGCTTCACTGAGATGTCAGTTAAGGTGCTACCTATGATGACCATCTCTATGGATGCATCAATGCAGGCACTCAAGTACCTAGCTAACCCAAGTGCTACTGACTCGAATGTATTCGATGCTGTACTAGCAGACCCTGCTAACTTGGAAGCGTCTACTGAGATCAACACTGCTGCCCTACTACCACACCGTGAATGGAAACTGGTTCAGGAAGTAAGTAATACGTTCAGTCGTGTACTAGCTAATGATCCTATCTTTACTGACACTGGTTTAACAGATGAGCAGAAAGGTGATCAGCTATTGATTGGTATGCTTGGTGGTGACGAGAAGCTCTACCGAGATACGATTAAAGCTGAGGGATTCATTACAGGTCTAGATACTCTTGGTAAGGCCAACCCTAACATCAAGGCAATCATTCCGATGATTCCTTACAACGCTACGGACGCTGCATACATTACACGTATGGTTCCAAACCTAGCAGCTACTCTGTCCCAACAAGGTCAGGCTGCAAGTGAGCGTGTAGATGCTGCTACTTCTAATGGTTCATTCCAACAGATGTCTGGTGTCGATGGTGGTGAGTTGACTCTTAATGAGGGACGTATCAAAGAGAAGACTAAGGTAGAGGTTACAGCGCGTAACCATAACCAAGGAGATGTAGACGACTTACGCTATCAAGAACGCACGTTCGAAGTAGATGAGAACTGGTTCAACAATCTGTCTTCTAATTTAGGTGAGGCATACTCTGATTTGGGTATGGCTGTTACTGGCATTATTGATAAGCACAAAGACTTCCTAGCTACTCTTGAGTACGCAGAGATCGATGTGATTGATAAGGCAGGTAAGATCAATGGTTACTACAAAGACGGTAAGATTGTCATCAAGTCTTCTCTAACAGAGAAACAGAAGATGGCTGTGATAGCTCACGAAGCTATTCACGCAATCATGGAAGCCCCTCTGAAAGCTTACTTGGATGGAAACCACCAAGGTCTAAGCCAGAATGAACTACAAGGAGCTATGCTTCTAGAGCGTCACATGCAAGAGGCTGCTAACAACTATGAACAGTTGTCTAAGCCACTGAAGAATGCTGTTGATATGTATGCTGCCGGTAACAAGTACGAGGGTATGCAGGAGTTCATTGCAGAGAGTCTTACTAACAAAGCTAGTTATGACTACATGGTTCAGCAAGGTACTAAGGCTACCGGTGTCCTGTCGGCAATCATGGATTACGCTAACAAGATCTTCGATTCAGTTGCAACGTTCTTTGGTATGAGCACAGAACAGAAGTCTGGTTTCACTGATCTAATAGCAGTGGTTCACTCAGTCGAGGGTACTCGTGTCTCTTATAGCCAACAGCTATTCTCTGAGACTACTAACGATGCACCTACAATGCGTGAGCTATTCGATAGTTTAACTGAGGGTGTGACTAGAACTGACCTACAGGAAGCAATGGATTCCATCGCTGATCGTATCGTTCTACATGCTGAGAAGATTGAACCAGAAGTAGCTAACATGCGTGATGCAGGTGAGCGTCTGTTCGTAGACATGATTACACCAGATGTGGTTCAGGCTAACACTGCACTAGTAGAAGCCGGTTTCCAAATGGATGCTCAGGAATCACTGGTTCACCAACTCTACACAACCTCTACTCAGTTTGCTCTAGAGGGTAACTACCACAACGTTCAGACTCTACGAAGCTTCTACGACAAAGCACGTAAAGAGATTCGCCCAGAACAATTTATTGCAGAGGGTGTCACTGAGGGTTCTCTTGGTTATGACGAGGCCATGGCTTCAGCTCAAGACAAGTGGGATTCGATCTTTAGCCCAGAGGGTAATATCAAACCTTTCCTAGCTAACTTTGCTGCACTAGCTGTAGTGAATGAAGAGATGCAAGGTCTACTGCGTAACCTTACTCCGGTTAAACCAAACGATCGTAAAGCTCCTATCTCTGAGCAGATTAAGAACTGGACTGAGAGAATGCTAGACAAGCTTAACCGCTTGTACCTAGGCAGTGGTGACGTTCCTAAGCGTGTACAACTACTCTCTAGACGTATCAATGCAATCAAGACTCGTAGAGAGAATGCTATTGATTCAGTACAGAATGGTTATGTAGCTGTCTTTGATAAGGCTGACGACAAGATCAAAGCTTCAGTAGCTGCTGTGTCTAAGGCACTACGTGGCAACCGAACCATCAATGAACAGCAGAACTTCATGGGTACTCGTACCATGGCTAATGCTTTCGCTGCCTTTGCAGGTGTGGCCGGTAACGCTGAACCGGGGTTTGTTGCTAAGTACCTATACGATCGCACTATCACTAGCCGAGCACTGACTACCAAGACTGGTATGCAGAACGAGGTGGGTAACATCATCAATGAGATCACTGGTGGTATCACTAAGAACATCCGTGACCTGAAACGTAGAAAGGTACAGCACGTAGATACAGCCTCACAGCATATCCGTGATGCTATTCCTCAATCTATCGCGAACCAGTTCAAAGATCTGACTCCTGAAAAGGCAGAAGTAATCCAGAGAGCTATGGTTCAGACTGATATCTCTGCTTTGGTAGAGAATGGTTTCACTCTAGAGCAAGTGCTAGAGATGATGGCTAACCCAGAGGCAACTCAACGAGCTATCACTGATGCTGAGAATGGTTTGAGAGGTCTGGTAGAAGACACTCGTAAGTACAACTACTACGCTAACCAAGCTGAACACTTGGGCAAGTACATGGTAACGGGTCAACTGTACATCAACGGTCAGATGCCTAACGCTATTACTATTGCTGAGATGTCTGGTGTGGACTCTGAACCGGGTAACTATGACATTGCAGAAGCTACTAAGCAGATAGATACACTGGCTTCGCTCTATGCTCTTAAAGAGACTGACCAAGCTGATATCAATGCAATCTTGGACATCGCTACTAACGATACTCAAGGACTGAACCATATCATTGCCAAGCATTCTGCTTTGAAGACTATGGAGAAGAACGCGGTACAAGGTAACGGTGCTTACTC
>JACSEE010000004.1_pt1 | contig 25156 bp, 40 predicted proteins | sample 8223141 | NCBI WGS metagenome assembly JACSEE01 (sample SAMN15634796, study PRJNA648150) | viral metagenome | isolation source: viral RNA from sea star tissue | host: Mediaster aequalis | place: USA: Alaska | collected 2016 | depth Intertidal m
CACTAACCACAATAGAGCTGATAACTCTTGGAGCAATTTAAGAGAGGTTTCTAGGGTTGAAAATGGTAGAAACAGCAGCAAATCTAAGGCTAATACCTCAGGGGTTACAGGGGTATCTTATGACAAGTACCCTAGAAAGGTTAAACGGTGGCGAGCTTCTATACGGGTATCAGGTAAACAGAAAGCTTTAGGCTCCTACCTTACACTAGAGGAAGCTGTTACAGCTAGAAAAGAGGCTGAGATTAAATACGGGTATCATCTTAATCATGGCTCATAAAATTATTTTTAAAGTATTTTAAAATAGGGGTTGTAATGGTTTCAAAGGCTCTTTATACTAGCCTTACTTTCTAGAGAGAAGCAAGTTTAAAAGCTTCCTTAGATAGTTAAGAAGTATGATTTAATTAAGTTAGTGGGAAGGTTTTAATGGTTAGCTCCACACTCACTAACTACTTTTAAAAGCTAACTAATATATTAAGGGTTTTACAAATGAACTTACAAAACGTTATTTTAGGTGTTGTTGCTTCTGGTCTTATCGGTGGTGCTGTAGTCTCTAAAGGTGTTGATGTTTTGGGTAGTGTTTCACAGGCTGATGAAGTTAAACAGTTCCGTCAAATTGGTAACATTGCACAAGAGGCCGCTTTTGCTGTAATCGCTAAGTCAACCTCTTTACAGGCTGCAACTGACACTATCACTAAGTTAGATGCTAATGGTTATTCTTATATTCTTGATACAGGTTTTTGTACTAAAGCCAATATTGAAACTTACTTAGATACTGCTAGCGCTGTGTTCACTATTGGCTCTTGGGATGTTGCTAATACTAGTGGTTGTGTTGCTACTTATACCGCTGGTTCTGATACTGTTACTTGGAACCTTTCAGAGCTTGGTACACTGGGAAAGTAACAAGCGTTGACGGTGGTGATAATGGTGATGGTAGCAATCCTACCGACCCGTTAACGTGTAAAGAAGGCGAGGAATTGGTAGAAGGTGTTTGTAAGCCTATTACTCTCCCACCTGAACCAGAACCTAAAGTATATAGTTGTGAACAAGGGGATAGCTGGAGTTATACGAGCTTAGATAGTGGTGAAGTCACTGAAAACACTATGTGTCGGCATGAGTTGTATAGACAGTTCACTTATACAACTTTTAATTTAGCTAGTATTTCTAAGTGTTCTAAAACTAGCGCTACTAATACAGACATCATGAAGCTAGGTGCAGGAGTGAGTAAAGATTCTACAGTTACTTACACTAAGTACTATAACAGCTCATGTAGAGCAGATATAACCACTGGAGGAGTTAGCACCACATACCAGTTAACTGAGGTAGCTAAACCTGTAGACGTTAGAGCTAAACTAGTAACCCCTTAGCAACTAACAGCAACGTTTAATAGGGTAGCTTAACTAGTACCCTAATAACCTCTTAAAATGGCTCTTAGGAGCCTTAACAAAGGTTTAACCATGTAATACAGTAAGTTTAAATAAGCCCCCTATCAAATTGACCTTGGTATACACAAGGGGGCGACTTTAAATAACTATTAGATGTTTAGTGTTTATTTAAAGTATGTGGTAGGTATCTATGAAAAAACATGTAAGAGAGCTATCTAAGACACTAAATAAACTTGGTATAGCCCACACAATTAGTAAGAGTAAAAATAATCACTTGAAGGTTAGAGCCTTTAACAACAACTTCTTTACTTCTGCGACTCCTAGTGATAATAGGTCAAGCTTAAACTTTATAAAAGAAATTGTTAGGTTTGATAAAAACTCTAAAGATATTTGCTAAACCTCTTGTAATCATTACAAGCTTCTGTATAATGGCTCTATCAGTTGAGAGACAACAAGTTAAGGAAAGAGATTATGAAAAAGTTAGTAGCATGTTTGGTAATGGGTTTAGGTTTTGGTTTAACTAGCGTCAGTGTTGGTGCTACAGAGTCAAAAACTGTAGTTGATACTTTACACAAAGACCCTATCTTTAATGTTTTGCATCACTCGGGGGGTAAGTATGAAACTTGCTCTATTTCCTATAAAAATGATTACGCTGTATTTGCATCGAAACTTGAAGAAGGTAAGGGTTACCTAACCACTTTAAGGGCTTACGAGGGGTTAATAGGTAAACCTTCAAAGGTAACCCTTAAGTTCTGGGCTTCTAATATTAACTTTAAACGCCGCGATGGTAAAACCTTAGGGGATAAGGTTATTGTGGATGGTGGGGTAGTAGGTTTTCAAGTGTTAGGCTTAAAGGCTTCTAGTAATAGACTTTTGAAAAGCAAGTCCCACGACTTAGCTAGCTCTATCTCTGGGGTTGTAGGTTTAGAGTTTTGGGTATTTAACGGTTTGAAGGGTGAAAGAATTAACCCAGACACTGGAATGATTAGCTCAGATGCCTATAGCGTATTTGAGAACTGCATTGAAGAGGGTTTATAGTTAACCCCCTAGAGGCTAGCTTATAGGATAGGCTTTTGATTCAAGCCCGAAAGTCTATCTACTAGGTTAGTCACCTTTAGAACGTCAAGTAAGCAAGGTAAGAGGGTTATTACTGGTGACCCTCAAACCTTTAAGGATTAGTTATGATAGAACCACTAAACAATGTAGGTATGGTTTGTGCAACTTGCTTACCAATAACCCCTAATAGGGAAGAGTTAGATAACATTACTAAGGGTTCAATTGTTAAGATTAGCCTTTGTGGTGAAAGATTTTGGAATATCGTTGACAGTGTTGACGGTAAGATGGTCACTGGTAAGGTTAATAATGATTTGCTATTCACGCACATTCATGGCTTACGTGATGGTGACCAAATAACATTTAAGCTTAATGAGATAATCGACATTTATGATGGTCGTTAACCTTAGAACCATTAACAAGCCTTATCAAAGTTGATAGGGCTTTTTTGTTTATGGTGATTAAGGGGTTTAGCTTTGTAGATGCTGGAAGTATCTATAACCCTCCCAAAGGAACTTAGGAGGCATTACTTAACAACTCGCACAAGGCTTTTATAAATGGTTAGGAATCCTTTTGTACCAGCACTATACTCTTCTCTAAGCCAAAAATATTATTGATGTTGTATCCATTCTTGTATACCCTCCTCTGAGAATCATCACAAAACAGAGGCTTAAAAATGTCACTTATTGACACTGAAATTCTAACTATCCCCCTTCTGAATAAATCTAAAACAGCCCTTCATTTTGCTAAAGAGTTAATTAGTGATTACCGATATTATCACCTAATTCAAACCTTCGTTTCTAAGTCAGATAGACAACCAGACTTACCAATAGAAACCGTTTCTAATCTGTTCAGAGTTCATTTAGAGGAGGTTAATACCACTTCTGACACTTGCAAGCGATTAAGTTATTTAATCGGAGCTGTTTATTGTGAGACCATAGAAGCCCCCTATTCAGTACTTTAAAATAACCCTCACAAGCCCTCACAGGCTCCCAGTTGAACGATAAACAATTATAGGATACAGTCTAGCCATACTGAATAATAAGGGCTTAGAACGCTTATGAGGCTATCACCACAATGGGTCTTACTAGTTAATATATTAATCCTAGGTGACAATGAATACCCCTTTTTGATATACTAAATAAATCACCGTCTTGGAGTCTTATTTATTATGTCAGAATTAACCAGAACCACCACACCACAAACCGCTTATTCATATATTAGATTCAGTACAACTAAACAAGCTAAAGGTGATTCACTAAGGAGACAATCAACAGCCATTAATGAACATATTAAACGAGATGGATTAATCTTTGAAGATTCTTTTAGCTATGTTGATGCTGGGCTTAGTGGGTATAAAGGGGAGAACCTTAAGGAGGGGGCTGGACTATATAACTTCATTGAAGCTTGTAAGTCTGGTGCTATTAAGGAAGATTCTGTATTAGTTATAGAGGCTATTGACAGATTATCTAGGCAAGAAGTTAAGAAGGTTATCGTTATCTTCCTAGACCTACTTAACTATGTTTCAATCCATACCACTAAGGACGGTAAAACCTATCATAAAGGTGATACAGATATGATTGATGTGATTGTGTCAATTGTTCAAATGGGTTCAGCTAATGGTGAGAGTGTCCAAAAGTCTAAACGTATTGGTGAAGCATGGGTAAACAAACAAAAGAATGCATCACTAGTTAAGATGAACACTACCCTACCCTTATGGTGTAAGAAAGGTGAAGACGGTATTACTTTAGAAACTAGACCAGAACTGGTAGAAGGTATTAAACGAATGTTTGAGCTTTCCTTAGAGGGAATGGGTAGAGAGGCTATCTGTAAGAAACTTAGTGAAGAAGGTCACTACACCTCAAGACCTAAAACATGGGCTAGGGACATTGTAACAAAGATTGTAAAGGGTTTAGTCGATACTTCATTACTACCTGAGGAGGTTTACCTAGAGATTGTAGAAATGGATAAGGAAGGTAAGACCCACATTGATATAGCTAGTGAAATGAAAGGTAGAGAACCTAAGATAATCTTACCTTATAAGGGTGAATGGTCTACTAGTTCTGTCTTTAAGCTGTTCACTAATGGTAATGTGATTGGTAACTACACACCACGAACAACTAAACCTTTAGATAGTGAAGGTAAACCCCTTTCAGGTAAAGAGGCTGGTATTGATAGAGGTAAGAGGGTTTCTTATGGAATTGTTCACAAAGGCTATTACCCTGCAATCATTAGTGAAGAAGACTATTACCTTAATCAATCCTTAATAGCTGAACGTACTAAGTTTAGAGCGGGACACGGTAGGAATGGAGCTAAGATGCCTAACCTACTTCAAGGGGTTGCTGTGTGTGGTCATTGTGGCTCACCTATGCTGTTCTATAACAAGATTGCTAAACATCTTGATAATGGCTTACATAAGAAGTTAGTTTGTAGGGACGCTAAAAAGGGGGTAGGTTGTACGTTTAACTCAATCCCTTATCACAATGTAGAAAACTTCTTAAGAGAGTATCTAGGCTCACACCATAGCGCTAAGGTTAGTTTAATGTTTACCGATAAAGGTAAGCTAAACATAATACAACGTGAGTTAAGAGCTTTGAAGATTGAACACACAAACAAAGAAGCTAGTTTTATAGCTATGGTAGAAAGGTTTGATGATACAGCTCATAAAGCTATTTTAGATAAGATGGATAGAGAAGGTAAAGCGGTTACAGCCTTAGGTATTCGTATTAAGGAACTTGAATCACAACTAACACCAACCGTAACAAGGGAGGAAGTGACCAAACTACTATTAGATAGTTCAGAGGATTTCACAGTAAGATTTAAAATTAACTCACTACTTAGAACTGCATTTCCAAGTGGTTTAGAAATGTTTTCACAATCTGATAATTCGGTTAAATTCACTATTGATGAAACTGAGATAGTGATTACAAAGAGTGGTGGGGAATGTTATAATTTAGAAGAATTTCACACATAGGAGAGTGTTATAATGGACATTGAAAAGTTATTAAGTAAAGATGTAAGTGAATCGGTAGAGTATTTAACAGATAACCTTAATCACACACAATTAGTTAAACTAGTTAACGTAAGTAAGGCTCTAGCCCCTTTAGTTGATGAAATTGCTAAGGAGTTGATAGAAGAGTACGCGAAGAATATGGGTGTTACTCTGGATTTAGAGAAGATGTTCAATAACCAGAACACAACAAGCAATACCCGTAAGAGAGATGTTGAGGGTAAAACCGCTAAGGAGGTTACTAGGTTATTAATGAGTGGGGTTATTGGTAATAAGATTATTAGCTTAACAGGTTGTTCAAAGTCTTACCCATATAACACTAAAGCACGACTAAGCAAATTAGGCTGGTTTCCAGTTCCAGAGGGTAAGGACTGGAAGGAACATTACAGGGAATGGTACTTAGAGACCTACAATGAATCTGTAGAGATTGATTGAATTATATTAAGGGGCTTAGTCCCCTTTTTATTAAGCTGCTTTTCTACCGTGGTTAATGTGGAAGCCATACTTAAGGTTAGCGGCTTTTCTAGCTGTGATAGCGTCTTCTAGTTCCTCGAATAAACCAAGGTATAACCCCTTACCAGATACCCTTATTTGTGCTCCCCACTTGTTAGCCCCCTTATGCCAAAAAACACCTGTAAACCCGCTAGTATTATTTGAGTGTGTTCGCTGGTTCTTATGGTTTTCTTGGTGACTTACATCACGTAAATTACTAAAGCGGTTATCAGTTTTAATACCGTTGATGTGGTCTATAGAGTTGGTAGGCCATTTACCAACCATGTATAACCACACTAAGCGGTGTGCTTGATAAGATTTACCAGCTATCTTAATAGTATGGTAACCAGTGGCTTTAATAAAACTTCCAGCTACAGAACCAGCTTTACTATAACCAACACTAACCAACCTAGTAAAATCACCTGTTAGCTGGTCATACTTAAACAACCTCTTAAGTTCTGTTTGTGTTATCAACTCCTCATTCTTTCTATTAACTTTTGCCATTTCAGTTTTCTCCTATGTGTTTATAAAAATATACATAAACTTTTTTGGAGAACTAGAGAGCTTACCATGTAATGGTTACAAAGTCAAGTTTTAGGTATAAAAAAAGGCTCCTACATTTAAGTAAGAGCCTTTTTAATTTACCTAATACTACCCATATCACTAGTGTTAAGTTCTTCTTCATTGTCTTGTACTACTCGTTGAATAAGTGGAATAATATTACCGCTATCATCTACAGAGGTTGATACCTCAATTTGAAGTTTACCACCACCACCATTAGCAGGTGCAGCTTGAGAGCCTGTAGTGTTTCGGTCGTAATCCCTACCAGCTTGTGTCAACATGTTATTAAGGATACTTGAACCATTACCATAAGATTGATTATTAGCGAAGGTGTTAGCTGACATAGCATTACCCTGTTTACCTTGTATCAAGTCTTTAGCAATCTGAGCGCTTAAACTAGCGGTACGTTCACCACTAACCCCTATAGGGTTTTCAGTAATACCTTTAGCAGCATTACTTATAGATGATGAAGCAATCGCCCCTGTAGACGCTAGTGCAGCCGCAACAACAGGATGTTTAGCAATGAATCCAACCAAACCAGAACCTAACTGTAGAACCTTCATAGCACCTAACAAAGCACCAATAGCTTTAATAGAGATTAACGCAGCAGCAGCACTACCTGCAAATTCTGCCATAGAGGTTTCACCCTCACCTATTAAACCGAATGATTGAGCAATGCTTAAGAATGAATCTGCAACACTACTAACAACTTCCCAGATAGCACTCATAGTGGTACTAAAACCATTAGCGAAAGCTGTAATCTGTTTAAAGGTATCTCTAACTTCTTCAAAGATTCTCTTAGTTTCACTAGCTATAAACTTAGCGTCTGTGAGGTTGTCTAAGTACTCACCCTCAGCATCGACCATATCGTCAATTAAAGGTTTAATGAGATTAGTAAGCTCGTTAGCTATGTTACCAAGGTATGCTCCAAGCCTATCACTTATGTGATAAGAGTTTTCTAAACCTCTTGTAAGCTCGTTAACAAAGTTGCTCATAGGTTTAAAAGCATCGTCCGTAAAGGTATCACGCCAGAACTTCTGCATACTAGCACCTGCAACGTCCATTGAACCACCCATAGTAGACTGAGCAAGGTCTTTAAAGGTTTGTCCATCTTTAAGCATAGAGGTAGCAAGCATCTTCATTTGTCTACCGTATTCAGGTAGAATTTCAGAACTTATAAGCTTACCTTCTTTCATTAGCTTAAGCATCATACCCTGAGTGAACTCAACATCTTTACCTACTGTACCGTTTAACTTAGCCCATTTCTCAACGGCCTTAGTCATAGCTATAGCAGCTTTAGGGTTAGCTGGTGCTAACTGTCTTGTGAATTCTTCAGCTTGAATCTTACCTTTAGCCATCATTTGGTTAAGGGCTAATGAAACTCTTTGTTGAGCTGATGCATCAAGTTTACCAGCAACGTTACCAGCGGCTTGACCTTCAATGATATCGTTAAGGTCTTGTTCGGTCACTCTACCTGATTGTAAGTGTTGCATAGAAGCTGTAAAGATACCCTTCTGAGTTGCTGCAATATCACTAGGTGCAGCTCCATAAAGAGCATTCATACTGTCTTGGAAAGCTCTAGAGCGTGAACCCTTACCACCACCAAAGTTACCACCTAAACCAGCAGCCTCACCTACACCACCTAACACAGTTTCAGCTCGTTGTTGTTCTACTTGTTGAGAGAAGCCAGTACCAACAGCACCTAAAGCCCCTGATGCCATTCCATACATAGAACCAGCAATAAGTAACTTTTTAGCCATACCTGTTAATAGTCCGTTCTGGGAGCGGTAAGATTTATTACGTCTCTTAATGTCTTTAGTATGTTTTTGACTAGTCTTAAGCTTACGCTTCTCTATGGTGTGAGATTTCTTAAGGTTTCTCATTTCCTCTTTAAGCTGTTTAACCTTAGCAGCATTACCAGAACCATCTGGACTCTTAGCGGCTTTAGCTTTAGCAATATCTGCTAGAGCTTGTTGTCTAAACATTCTAGTGTCAAGGTTAGCGGTATATTGCTTAATCTTGTTTATATCTTTGTAACCTTTTTGAAGAGACTTCACATGGTGATGATTACGATTCATACCCATTTGTGAGGCTTTGTGCATACGCTTTTCTAATTGGTATTGCGCTCTTGTTAAGGCTAACTCTTCACGCTTCTTCTTAGCAGCCGCTCTAGAGGTTTTAAGACCTTTCTCTTTAGCCTTAGAAGTTTCTTTTGTGGCTTTGGTATTCTTCTTTTCATTAGCGACTTGTGTCTTACCAACTTTTTCAAGTCTAGACTCAACGCTATCAATACCCTTTTCAACCTTCTTACCGTCAAAGCCTAGCTCTAGTAAGAAGTCCTTAATTACTACTTTTGACATAAGTATGACCTCCTATGTTATTATTTAGGTAAGAGCTTTAACACTAACAGTACTAGTAGTTGTAGTACTACCTCTAACAGTTTTAATCCATAAAGGGAGACTAGGGGCTACAGGGTTGTGTGTATATTCTGCATAGTTATTATGACTATTAGAAATTAACCTACCACTATTTTCAATATCACTTGGAATAACTGAACTTTCATGAAGTATTAACCAGCTAACACCTTTGTTAAATAACTCTATAGGCTTATCTACTGCTATCCCTGAAAGGGTATGGACATTTTGCCATTTATCAGTTACATCTAAATCTTTAATTGTTTGCATTTTAAATCTCCTTATAAGGTTGAGCTTTTATATTGTGAAGCTTATTTAAAGCCTCTAATCTTTCAAGTCTTTTGATTCGACTCTTAAGCAAGTCGCTATATTCTGTTAGCTTAGTTTCAGCTTCATTAATATCTAAACGTGCTAAAGCTAAGTCAGCCGCCTTATTAATGTCTTCGTTGTTACTCTTAATAAGTTGCTGTGCAACCTTTCGTCTTAAATCATTACTCATAGTTTTGTTTCTCCTAAATTACAGGTATAAAAAAAGCCTCTAACATTTCTGTTGAGGCTCTTTAAGGTGTTCTGTAGCTTTATTTAGCTAGTCGTTCCCTAGCCTCTTTAGCCTTTTGAGCAAGAGTTTCAGCATCTGGTTTAGTTACCGCTTCCCACTCTGCAAGACCAATCCAATGAAGGTCTAGTTTACGTTGAGCATTATCAATCTCTTGATTAAGCTCTTTATACTCAACCTCTAAGAACCCTTGTACTTCTTTAAATAGAAGTTCTAAGTTCTCTTGTTGAATTGTTAAGGGTTTAGCAAATAGTACCACTAGGGTATGATGACCACTTTCATCCATACTCGCAAAAGGTGACGCATTCACTTTATAACCCTTATCAACCATTTCGGAATGAGTACTAAACATAGTATTCATTGGGTGTTTTGCTGTTCCAAAGACCATTCTTATAGAAGACCCTTGGTAATCATTTTCACTATAAGCAGAAGTTGAATAGTAAGCCTTGTAACGTCTATCACTCGTCACGACAGAATCTCTTACACGCTTACGGGGAGCTTTTGCTATTAGTTCTAACTTTATGTATTCATCACGTTCTAAGATACCTAGCTCTCTACGCTCTTGTAACTCTCTAAGGTTCCTGTTTTGGATTCTACGCAAGTCACGTTCTTTATCCTCTTGGTTTACCTTAGCGTTAATGTCACGTTGTCTAGCTTCACTTAAATGTTGTGGTGATGGGTTTACTTCGCTTACTTTAATTTGTTGAGTCATTACTTAGTCCTCCTGAGACTTTGGGTTTATACAAGCCTACGATAAAGGTCTGAACCTTGTGGGCTTTCATCATTAACAATCGAATCTAAAACCACTAAAGCATTTTGAATAACTGTAGGGCGGTTTGCATCGAATTGTTTACAGAGCTTTTCTAATAGCTCGTTGCATTCTTTGACGACCTTCATTGATGGTAGAGGTCTTACCTTTAAATCTTTAGCTACAACTTTAGGCATTGTTTAGTTCTCCTATAGATTGTTTAAAAGTTTTAAAAGAAAAGCCCTACTGAAACGAGTAACAATAGGAGCTTTTCAGGTCACAGGAGGTAACCGAAAAGTATAATGACTTTTCTTTTAAAACTCTTGGGGGGGGTAGGTAAAAAGTCCTACCTAACTTATTAGGAAAGGTAGGTTCTTTGGGGTCTAATCAAGTAATTATAAGGAGTCAGAATGAATCGTATGCACAAATAAAAAATCACTCTACAGAGTCCACTACGAAAGGTTGAGGGTAGTAGTGGCCTCTAGGAGAAGCACTGAAGAAGAAGATGCTTATCCCGTTGAGGGGTCAACTCTGTAGAAGGATTTCTTTTCCTATTCCTGTACCATTATTATACACCATCTTGTAATGATTGTCAAGGGTTTAAGGGTATTCCTTATAAAATACTTACAAGGTCTTTACCCCAAACTCTATGCACCTCTTCGTGACTGTAAAGAACTCCTACAGCTTTTTGAGTGGTTAGCTTGTCTGTTAAGAATAAACCCCGCTTATCTTCCCTGATAAAGCGTAAGAGTGTCTTTGTTTTGTTATGTCTATAATACTTCATAATGTTTCCTTAGTATCTTGTTTCACTACAAGACCCTTGATAATTACCACGAAGATAACGTGATAGGTAAGCCCAATCTCTTACTTTATCCCTACCCATAAAATCTTGTAGGTGGTTACGTTCAGTTGATAAGGCGCTAGGATAAGAAGTCCTAGAGGGTTTAGTGACTGTTTTACTGAATAGGCTATCTTCTACAACTTCTCTTTTGGTATTGTGTGGGATATCCCGTGTTTTGTATTGGTACTGTTCTATTAGAATGTCGAATCGCTCATTTGCTTTATCTCTACATAGTGTTTTGTTTTCCATTGATAGTTTCTCCTTTCTAAAGAATTGAAAGCCCCTAGGTAAGGGGCATTTTCAAAGATTGTTTACTAGTGTAGTGTTTCCTTGTCTGGTAAGTCTTTCAAGGTTTCAGAAACCGCCTCTTTAAACTCAGCGTCAACATCATCTATAACACCTAGTAGTGTTTGCTCTAAGTTCATAGCAGCTAGAATCATACCCATCTGACCTACTGTTAGGTTTACAGGCTCTCCACCACTCTCAGCCTCTAAGGTAGTTTGTAACTCTTCCATAAAGTAATGACCCATTAACATAGCTAAGACCATTGATAACTCGTCTTGTGAGGCTTTGTTAGTATGTTCTAAGAATAGCTGATAACGGTCTGTGAATGGTGCTTCATACCACTCTGAATAGCTGTCTAAGGGGTTTTCTAGCTTTCCTGATAGTACGTCCATCACTACATCGTTTACGTGTTCTGGTGCGTTCTCTAGTTTGTTTAAGTTTGCAATCATTGGTTAATCTCCTGTTTTAAGTTGTTCTATAGATTCTCTTAACTGCCTGTTAGCTATCATAACTTGCTCTGTAGCTTCTAGGGTTGTTAAGATTAGTTTGTCTTCTGGGGTTGGTATAGTGACCTCTATTGTAGGTTTACAATCAAACCTTTCAATATCTTGGTCAGTTGCACTTACATTGTTTGATAAAGCCGCTATTACTATTAGCACTATTGCACTTTTCATTGTTGTTCTCCTGTGAACACATTAGGAATAGGGTTAAGAACCCTCTATATAGCTTAATCACGCCTTCCTCCAAGTTTTACCTTGAACGTGATAAGCTGTTTTGTTAAATAACTAAGTTGTGTATCTTTAACTGTTTACTGTCTGACTGCCTTGAACCTAAGCAATCAATGTAATAGTTAAAGGTTACATCTTTATCAACTAGGTTAGGTAGCTTTTGATACTTACCCGCTGACACGTAAATCTTAGTCACTCGTTGTTTGTTTGGTGATTCTAAATAGACCCTATAAGTCTTTGTACCTTTTAGGTCGGTACTGGTTAACTTTTGTCTGAAAACCTTACCTTTAATTTGTTTAGTGTAACTTGTCATAACTCCCCCTTACCAACCTAAATCGTCATGGATAACGTCTTTAGCAAGTCTCTTATTCTCTTTACCAAAGTCTTTAACTTCTTCAGCTAAATCCTCTAATGGTTTAGCCAATTCATTTAATAGGCATCCATTAATTATCTTAATCTGACTTTTAGCTCTAGCTGAACGTGATGGGGCTTTTGCAACCTTACTCTCTAACAGCTTCTTACAATCCTTAAGAATTTCGAAGTAGTCAACCTGACCATAATCAAGCACCACTAAGTTTCTACGGGGGTTGTTGTCAGAACCAACGAAAGGAATCTTAACCACTAAACCTAACTTGGTTAGCCTACCTATAGCAGAATTTAACTTTTTCCTATCCTTCCTACCTAAGGCTTCACCTATAGCTTCATCGGTTTTGTTATAACAAGTTAAAGTGTTATCAAACTGAGTAACCCCAGTTTTTAATTTACTTTTCTGTTGATACACAAATGAATGGTAATCACTTCTAAGGTAGAGGTATAACTGAACGTCTTTACTATCTATTGTTAGGAATGTTTTTTGACTTACTGAAGGGGTGAATACTTCTGTATTATTTAGTGTTGTATGGTCTCTCATTGTTATCATCCTTAGCACTAGGTGTGCTGCAAAGCTGCTTGTGTAATTGGTCTATGTAATCCTTAAGAATTGAAGTTGCTGTAACCCCTAGAGTTTCAGACAACTCTACCAACTTAGATTCATGACCATGTTTAATTTGTATTCTCATAATTTCTCTCCGTTAACCTTTAGTGGTTTCCTTGTAATTCTTAATTAGTAGTTGAAACATAAAACCTTGCTTTCTACCCTCTGACCTACATAATTCTTTAAACTCTTTCCAAACACTTTCAGGTGCTTCAAGCGACCTCTTGATAATCTTTTCTTCCATTGTTGTGACTCCTTATAAGGTTGTTAATATAACTAAGCTATTCACTATTGAAACCTTATAGACCTACCTATGTGTACCTTGCTTAGATGGTTGAGAGTTACCAAGTACAAGCGGCTAGTGTTTATTTCTTTCTCTCAGTTCATAATATATTATACACGATATTTAACACTTTGTCAACCTTTTTGTAACAAATAAGTAACATTTATTTAACAACTCACTAGTAGCACTGTTCAAATATGAGCATAGTGGGGGTGTTTTAGCCTTATCACTATTAAGAAATATGTCGGTTTCTCCCAAGTAGCTACTTTTTGCATGTCGGTTTCTCCCAAGTAGCTACTTTCTGCATGTCGGTTTCTCCCCAAAAGCACCCATAAAGATATAATCCTTTACTCATAAGAAATAATCCTTTATTCATAAGATATAATCACGTTGAATCTATCACTATAAGTTTATTTCTTTTAGGTTTATTGTGGGTAGGTTTGTCTTTAGTAAGGATATTAATAGTCATTGAATCGAACCGAATAAAGTACTAATGTATAGTGATAATACTTAGTAGTGATTCAGTCCGACACTGTGACTATCAGTCATTGCGGTTTTTACAAAGTCTCTCTATCAACCTTAGTAACAACTTACCACCACTAATAACCCCAATAACCACACTTAAGCATTCTTTCGGTCTTCTTTGGAAATACCTAACTTCTTACACAGTCTGTAAATACCCTGCATAGAAACACCTAACTCTTTAGCAATAGCTTGGTAGGTTCTCTTACCGACAATAGAAGAGGCCGCACTAAGTAATTTCTCTCTAGTTAGGGGTTCCTTACGCTTATAGGGGGCTAACTCCAGTAACACCTCAGAATCTGATAGTGATTCAAGGTATGTAGGTAGTTCAAAGTTGTCTAGGTCTAAACCTGATGTATGATAGTTCATTTTGTGATTCTCCATTCAGTTAAAATATTCTTGATATGGAGTTATATTGTCTAGCAGAAATTAATAGTATCACTACCTTGTGATGATTACAAGAGAAACCCACACACAAACCCTAAATAAAATAAATTTGACTTTAGTCACTAGATGTGATACCTTACAAGGTCTTATTAAATACCCTATTAATTATTCTTTCTTGTGGTTAGGGGTATATATGGTGATTATAACCATTTATTAACATTAGGTTCACTAACCAAGTCCCTCAGAAGCCCTTCACAACGTTTTAATAAACTTTTGATAGTAGCATCTACCCAGAACCTTAAAATGGCTTACAGAGCCTCTGAGAGCTTCTAAGGAATTATACCCAATAAAAAACCCCTTCACCATAACGATTAAGGGGTTTACTTAAGTCTTCATTAGGCTATTCAACCTTACCTGTTAGTGATGAATTTACTGAACCTTTTTCAGCGGTAACCTCTCTTGCTGGTTTATTACCTCCCTCCGTCTTAGCGGATAACTTATCGGCTTTAGCTTCAGAAGTTACAACAATACTAGTAGGAGCCAATAGTACTGCCTTAAAGCTAATAGTCACACTAACACCATCACCTGTCTTAACAGTCTTATCTACAACTATGTTAGTGATTAAACAATCAATTGCTGGCTCCCCTAACTCAAAGAAGTGAACATCAACTAATTCTTTATTTACCCTAATCTCTTTAAGCTCCTTTAATATAGCCACCATATCTGATTGGTTTTCAGAAGCAAATAAACCTAAGATTGAAGGGGAGTCACTTAAAATCCCTTGAACGGTTATAGTTTCATTATTGGTTGTTGAGTGGTTGGTGGTATCGTTACCACTTGCAAGGGGGTGACTAGATACTGTAGAACTTCTAGTACTGGTGACTCTAGTGGTAGCTGAAAGGTAAAGAGGGGTTGCATCATTAACCGCACCTGTTCCCACTTTCGTAGTACCTTTACGAACGAAGTAGCAACGTCTATCTTCAAATCTACGTAAACCCATTACTTACCTCCTTTCAATTTGTATTGTTTAGCTTGGAAGAAGACAGCTACATCATCTAGCAAATCCCCCATACTAACCCCATACTCTTCTGCAATCTCTTCTAGTTTAGCCTTAGTAAAAGGTCTAACTGTTGTTTGTGTAAAGCGTACTCGCTTATTCTCTTCTTTAAGTGGTCTAGCCATTTCTTAAATCTCCTTACTTGTTTTTAAATAAATCTCATAACTATCTAATAGGGTATCTACTAAGTCACACATTGGTATGTTTAACTCCTGAGCATGACCCTTAAGCCTTGCCTTACCTTCTGGGGTAAACCTAACAACTCTACTTCTAACTCTATTAAGTTCTCTCTTATCTATCATCACCATGTTCTCCTAAAATGCTCTATGCTGTCTTATAACCCTTGACCCCTGACCACCAGTAAATGCTAAGTAACAAGCATCATCATCTAGCCTTATTCCAAGCTTAAAGGATAACCCTAATAGCTCTTTATAAACCAAGTTGTAGCTTAGTAGTGACTTATCACAACCATACTTACTCTCAGCAAGTGATGTAGCTTTATTTACTAATTCTCTAGTATTCATCTTAGTGTTCTCCTTTCCAGTTGTTACGTTTGTTGTTGGCTTGTTCCTTAGGTGTACTCCACTTGCAATTTGATGGTTCATAGTTTCCAAAGGGGTTAATACGGTCTATTGAGTATTCCTTACTAGGCTTATCACCCATATCACTAAGGAAGTTAAGGAAGCCTTTCTTACCTGACCACCTCTTACATACAGTGACACCAGCACCACCATAAGACTCATTATCCAAGTCTTTACACCTTGAATGCATGTTTCCCCAAGTACCATATAGTGGATGATTGACACTTCCACCAACTAAGTAATTCTTACCTATAGCTAAACTTGCCTTAGCAACTAAGCTACCCATATTGATTTGCTCTAACTGTCTTAAAGCCTCTTCATCTGTCATTGGTTACCCTCCTGTAGGTAATTAGTTAATACGTTATACACTATTATAACATACTTATGTAATGATTACAAGGAGTTTTATAAGTATTTAACTAATGGTGTTACTTAATCCCTTGTAATCCTCCCCTCCCCCAAACCAAACCATAAAAGTTAAGCTTTTTAAGCCCATTTAGAGGGAAAATCCCTTAAGTAGGTTATTTGGTTGTAAGTGGTTGATTATAAGGGTCTTATAAGGGCTTTTGTAGTTTGTCTAGATGTTGTTGCTATCTTTGTAGTTATTTAACAAAATACTACAAGGGGTATAGAATGCTTCTATAGTAGTGATACCAAGGGTTACAGGGGTATTTGATGGTTAAGCTTATTAAGTATTCTGTAGTAAATAGCCTAAGACCTTTAACTACATTCCCATTTTCTCCCCAAAACACTCTACAATGGATTGTGTACATAGTGATTACCCATTTCCAAATCCCTGTCTAAGGTTGTACTTCGTTTCACTACGTCTTCGTGATGTTATCACTCATAGGTGTTTAGACCGTGATAAACGTTGTTGGTGAGTTACATAATTTGTTCTCTTCTGGTTTTTGAACTCTTGTCTAATGTGTTTAGGTGTTTAGCCCCTATTAGGTCTTTGTTAACGATTTGTTTAGGAATTTAAAATATCAGTATTCAAAACCTTGGCTAATGTGTTTAGGTGTTTAGCCCCTATTAGGTCTTTGTTAACAATTCGTTAATAATTCTGAAATCCGAGTAACCCTTTGATAACCATCCATTAACATAATCAACATTCTGATAACAATTTAACAAAGCATTAACAAAAGGGGTTCAATAAGCATCTTTATGAACCTATTGTTAAATCTTTGTTACATTGGGGGGAAGTATTGCTTAGAGCTTCTGAATCGCTCTGTGAGGGCTTATCTAGTGTTACTTGATATAATCACATCACCTATAGTGATAAAACCTTGTGAGGGGCTTCTGAGAGCTTCACTAATTGTTATCACTATGTTAAATAGTCTTTACTCATCTTTAGTAAACATTTAGCTTTACTTAATCAATCTTGCTCAACATTTTGGTAATATTTATTACTGTTCTGTAAGTTTATTACAAGGGGAGTAGCTCGGCCTAACCCTAGTAACACCTTGTGAACCACTTGTTAAGCTCTGTGAACCACTTGTTAAGCTCTGTGAACCACTTGTTAAGCTACTACATAAGCTTTACAAATACCTTGAAACCGCAACATTACATATAAACTTTATACAAGTTTTACATCACATAACATAAGCGTTACATCACTGTTAACATAAGGCTATTTGACTAAACTTTAATCACTTAGATTAATGATACAAACTATTACATATTTAAAATGTGTTGTAAGCTCTTGTTATTTAAGTAAAATATAACTCTTGACACCTAATCACTTATATGGCAGGGGGTTGAGGTATGTTAAAAAATATGCTAAAATAAGGTATTAATTAACGTTTTAACAACAAACCAAGTAATCTACATCTATTAACTTGTTTCTTTCTTATTGGTTTGTAGGGTTGTTGGTTTATAACTCTTTGTTAAGTGATTAATTAATACTCCCTTCAATACCTCCCACATTGTACCACCTCCAAGACATACCCCCTAAAAACCCCACTATATAAGATTAATTATTGAACCTACCCGACAGATACCAACACCAACACCAACACACACCCCCAAAAAACTATTCTATAAAAGTATGGTGTAACCATTTAATACCATACAATCCCCACTATAAACCCTCAGACCTCCTCAGACACGTTCTAAGCCCTCAAAACCTCCCCGACTACCTAACACACTCCAACTAGTGCAATCACATCATGGTGACGCTCTCACAGCCTCGAATACTCTTATAAGGGTTTTACTAATACCTATATAATTATGAGTGAACCCCTACCAAACTATTTTAAATCTTTTTTGTAATACCCCCTTGTAATCCTTACTAACATCTGTAGAATGAGCCTCATAATGCAAACGCATATTTATTTTAACGATTTTTAGAGGGTTACCAAATGACAACATCAACTTTATATACTCAGGCTCACAACACTGCTTTTACTGCTTACTTCGATACTCTAGGGCTTATCAAGCGTGGCTTAGAGGTTGCTGTACTAGAGCTTAAGAATGGCGCTACTTATAAGAAGGTAGGAACAGAGGTTAACAGTTATGTAAGACATCAAGCTTTTAATTTTGGTGATAGCTTTTCTTATGGCTGGTTTGGTGAGTGTAACAGTTCACAATGGTTCTTTAATAATGTTTGTGATGTTATGAGAGACTGCAAGAAAGAACAAACTAAAGCGGGTTATACAGTTCCTAAGGAGTTCTTATACTTTGGTGATGGTAACAGCTATTACTCAGGTAATGACATGTTAGCGTGTCTTATGGAAGGTTCACGCCCTTCATACATTAAGAGCAAGAAAGACTTAATCGACCGTATAGAAAGTGAGATTGTTTCTATTGATTCTAAGATTGAATCTATGCGCTTAGTTCATCACGTAATGAGAGCTAACAGCCGCGTTTCAATAGGTATGGAACTTAACACTAAACAAGTTAAAGCCTTTGAAGCTCTTGAGCTATCACTACCAACTCTAGAACACGCAGCACTAAGCGACAACCAGAAGAACACAGTTAAAGCTATTGCTCTAAATGAGAAGCTAAACAAGAAAGACCAAGAAAGCGACCTTCCAGAATTTGACCACAACGAATCTATGGCTATTAGTGTCCGTACCTCTGCAAAGTTTAACGAGTGGGGGCACTCAGAAGACTATGAGACTTATCAGCTAGTTGGTAACAACTGGACTATGGCAAGCATTGAGGCTTTCATTGTTGAGAAATCACTAATAGAAGGTTTCACTATTCACAGCTACACAATGAACAACTATCGAAATGATGATAGTGGTTATATCTCTACCACCTCTAAGAGCCTCACAGTGATTAAAATAGCCATTGTTAACCCTCTTACACAAAGCATCATTAAAGAGGTCTTAAAACCCGTCCTAGACGCTGAGGTGATAGAGCTTGAGCAAGATGTTATAGAGGTTAACCAAACAACCCCACTAACCACTGAACAACTAGAAAGCAATTCTAAGGAGTTCACAGAGGCTTACAAGGTGATTGAATCGCTAGGTAACTTAGTCATTAACAAGCCCTTTGAATCTGCCTTAGCTGTAGTTGAGTTGGTTGTCGGTACTAACCCCCTACTAACCCTTAAGAAAACCTTAGTTGGTTACCAAGTGAGCTACAGGGGCTTAACAGGTGTTAGTGTAATGACATTTGATTTTTATAAAGCCGAATCTAACACCTTACAAGGCGATTTCTAATGATTAGCTTAACTGCTTTGTTACTGGCTGGCTCTGTTTGTAGTGGTGCAACACTAAATGATAAGTGCTTTGAACCTATACCCCTTAATGATTGTGCTAAGAACTACAAAGGGCAGTTAATAGGGGGCTTAGACGCTATCACAGGTAAAAGAGTTTGCCCTAAGGTAGAGCTTAAGAAGGTAAAAGCTAAGGGTAGCGCTAGAGCCTCACTAAGGGCTATTAGATAACCTTTAAATTATTTTACAGAATCTTTTAAAAGGGGCTTGTAATCCTCACAAGGTTCTGTAGAATAAGCCTTATCAAGTCGAGACAAACACGGTCAAGACGGTTTTCAAATATCTTAGAGGGTTTCAAAATGTCACTATTACTTGTTGCTGTACCATATGATTTTAACCTTAATGCTGTTTACTTCTCTGACCTTGAAACCTTCAAGACCAAGACCAAAGAAGCCGCTAATGAATTTGGCGATTATGAATGTGAGCTTCAACTAATAGAAGGTTCTGATGCTGCTTACGACCTCTTCAACGCTCTTAATACTGATGTGTGTAACTTAGAATCTTTCTTTGAAAAGCTTGAAGAGTTTGAAGAACTAAGCGAGGAACAACTAGCCGCTTTCAACTTCCTACAGTCACACGCTGGTTATGATGTTGATGTAGCTTTAGAAAAGATTGGAGACATTAACTTAATTGGGCGTGAAGAACTAGAAGGTCACCTTCAAGAGTATGTAGCGGGTTGTTTAGGGTTAGATGTTTATACCTGTCAACACGTTGCATACTTCGATACGGAAGCCGCTAGAAGGGATTTGGAATGTGGTGGTGACCTTGTTGAACATGGTGATTACTTTATCACTAATGCTAGCAGCCTGTAAGGAGGGCTTGATAATGCTTAAATCAATTATTGGTAAGGGTTTTATAGCTCTATCTGTTTTGTCTCTTGGGTTGATTGCACAAGCTTCTGTTAACTTGGTTGTAGCGGTTTGTAAGGCTGACCAATTCGGAGTAGCTTTCTATTGTGCGGCCTTGTGTTTGGCGTTCGCCCTCGGTCTTTGGTCGATGACTAAAATAGAACAGCTAGAAGGGGCTAACTAATGGTTTATTTCATAATAGCTTTAATAGGGTTAAGTGGTTCGGCTTGTATCTTATCAGGTACTTATATTGTGTGGTTTGGGCTTAATGGTTTCTTTGATATGGCACTGCTAACCACTGCTTCCCTTTTAATATCAGCCTTAGCATTTAGCTTTAGTTGTTACGCGTTACAAACTGTTACACAAATTAAGGAGGGCTAAACAATGGCTAATAAAACATCATACCCTTTAACCCCTGAACATTTACCGCTTGTTTTGGAATGGTTGGAGCGTAAGCATTACAGAACTTCACAAGGCTTAAGGTTTGCTTATCATTCGGGGCTTAGATACTCAGATTTAACCAGTATCACTAAAGGTGATTGTGTGGTGAATGGGGTTATTGTGGAACGCTTGACGGTTAAAATGCAGAAGACCAGCAAACGACACACTATAGCAATAAACGAAGATGCTAAGAAAATCCTAATGGATGCAATAGCGCCCTTAGAAGCTGATAGCGATGTTTTATTTAAAGTAAGCAACCAACACATTAACAGAGTACTAAAAAAGGCTTGTATAGTGTTTGGGATAGCCTATCAGGTATCGACACACAGCCTTAGAAAGTCACACGCTCAACAGATTTATAAAAGTTCTAATGGTGACCTAGAGATTGTTAGGCTATCACTTGGACACACTAGCTTAACCAGCACAGCTAATTATCTTAATACCTTTAATGATACCTTGTCGGAACATGTATTAGCTTTAAGTATTTAACCTTTGTTTGTTGGTGGGGGTTAGTGTTTAGCCCCCTCTAAATATTTTTTGAAATTATTGTAAAAACAGCTTGTAATCATTTCAAAGAGTCTTTAAGATACACACATCAGCTAAGGGAAACGGCCTTAGTAACTAATTTAATAATTTTCAAGAGGGTTTTAAAAATGGCTAAATCAACTAAAGTTTCAAATACTATCGCTATGGCAATCGGTGCAGCACTTCCAGAAATAGAGTTTGCAAGTGTTACAACTTCTGAGGAGTTTTTAAAAGAGCTTGTTGAACTTGGTCACCCTCAAACCCCTGCAATAACCGCCCTACTTTCTACTATGGAAGCAGACCAAGTTATCCAAATGTTGAAGCTATCAGAAGACCTAGAAGCTAAAACAGGTGATAGCGGAACAGATAACACTAGAACAGTTATCGAAACCCTAGAGACCTTTATTAACCGCCTTAAGAGTGAGAGCGGGGTTATTGCTGGTTGTTCTCCTATGCCTAAAGGTGGGTCACGTAAGCCATTAGAAGCCAAACATTACAAGATGATTGCAGAAGCTCTATTAAGTAATCAGAAGATGCTTATTAATGATTTGTCTAAGCTTGTTATGGAAGATGATACTTGGGATAGAGGCAACGAACAGAGCCACAAAGAAACGGTACAGGGTCACATTCTACGATTCAAGGCTATTCAACTAGGTCACCTCTCTTTTGACGCCTTGGAAGAGTACATTAACGGTTTAGAAGTACCGACAGATTTAACAGCTAATGTTAAAAAATCTTTGATTGAACTTACAAAAGGAAAAGAGGAAGATAGCCGAACCCGTAAAACGGCACGTTATGCAACCTTTGTAACCAATTACAAAGCATTAGTTGAAGCTTAACAACTAAACCTTTTTAGGATTTATTATGACTCACTTAACACATAGAGCGCTAACCCGTATGAATAACAACTTAGAAGCCTCTAACAGCCTCACAGCGGCGCTAAATAGCCTTGATAGTCACCAACCTATCATACAAGATTTAGAACGTGATACAGCGTGCTCTATGGCCGCTAATGAGGCTTCACAAACTAAGCTTAAGCGCGTTTATAGTGAGCCTGAGAAGAGAAACTTCTATTCTTCACGTAAACACATAAGAGCGACCTTTGAAGGGGCTGTTATAGGTGACCTAGAAAGAGCTAAACAGGTTATTGAAACAATGTTGAATGAAGCTAAGGAAGCTCAAGCAATAACCGAACAAGAGCGGCTTACGTGGGTTAAGGCTAGAAACATTTATAACGATAATAAAACCTTTTGTAAAAATGAAGGGATAACAACCTTTAAACAGTTTTTAGATTTGATTTTAAAAGGGATTAATCCAAATGATAGTACCAAAATTTAGTAAAGCTATTTTTATAGCGTGGGATGATAGGTGTAGCGGTTGTGGTCACCCCTTTGAAGATTGTTGCTGTAGACGCTAAAACACTCTGTAAGCCTCTCTAAGAGGTTTAATTAAAACTTTGATACAATGAGACCAAAAACATGAAAAAGATTCTCCTAGCTTCACTCATAGCCATTGCAAGCACTGGTTGCGCTACTCGCCCAGCTACAGAAGCAGCCTTAAATTTTAGCCCTTCAAAGGAAGAGTTAAAAACCTTTATCGCTTCACACATGAAAGACCCGTCAAGCCTTAAGGTAAAAGACTTTCGTTATGTGGTTAGAAGAGACAAATTAACACAGCGTGATTATGTGGGCGGTGTTTGTGTACAGATAAACGCTAAAAACTCTTATGGTGGTTATACGGGGTTCAAAGGTGTTGTAGTTCAGAACTATAGCGGAAAACTCCATTTTAATAATGATTCTGCCTATCGTTATAATGACTGTGAAACTAGACCACTTTACAACCCGATTAAATAGCTCTTAAAACGCCCCGTAAGCCTCTCTAGGAGGCTTTAATTAAAACCTTAACAATGAGATTAAATAAATGAAAAAACTTCTCCTAGCGTCACTGATAGCCATTGCGAGTACTTCCTCTGTTAACGCTAGTGAACTTAGCGAAGGCGCTAATAAACACTTAGGTGAATTTGTAAATTGTGCCGCTGTTCTAGCTGTTAATGAATACAACGGACAATCACAAGCTCTTTCTATGGCTGTAGTAACTCTTTATAGAGGTAAGAAACCCGCTTTATCCCTTATTGGAGATAAGATTCAAACCTTTTTAGATGTTCGAGAAGAAGCACCTTCGATGAATCGCGAAATGGTCACTCAATGTTTAAAGGTATATGACTTAATTGAAAACCCCGCTTAAACGTGTGGGAGTTTTAAAGTTATGAGAACAAATAGATTTCCTTTTAAATGTGTGTGTCGTAAGGAAGAATCTAAAGACACTTTCGAAGTGTTTGTTATGGTCGCTAACATTGAACACGTTAGAATAATTGTAATGAGAGAACACAAAGCTATCCTAATCAAAGCTAAACAAGTTAAGGGTCACGAACCTAGCAAGCTTGATAAGTATTTTAGAGAAGATAGCGACAAGTGGTTAATGGTTTTCTTTAGACAACTATCTAACATGTTAAAGGCTGGACTACCTATCACAGAATGTTTGCAAGCGATAGCGGGAACAGAGACCAATAGCTGGACTAAGCACGAACTACTAAAGATTACCAATAACGTTAAAATAGGTAACTCTTTTAGTAGTTGTGTAGCCAAACAAAAAGCTATCTTCCCTGATATCTGTAGCATGATTTTAGAAAGTGGAGAAGAAACAGGTAATCTAGATAGGTCTTGTATAATGATTAGTGACTTCTTTAAGGGTAAGCGTAAGAACTCTAAACAAGTTAAAGGAGCGCTATTACAACGCAAGATAACCTTATCAATGGGCTTAGGGGCTATAGTGGTAGCAGGGGCTTTTATTATCCCTGAGTATGCAGAAGTTATGAAGGCTACAGGTATAGAACCTAATACCTCTATGGTGATTGTAACAACCACCTTTACATTCTTAAGAGAATACTGGGCTTTTTGTATAGGTTGGTTACTAATGTTTAAAGTGTTGGTTAGTGTGGTTATAGGTAAAGCCCCCGACCTTCATAAGAAGTACTATTACAAAATACCTGTTATAGGTGACTTGGAATACAAAAGCACTATGAATACTTTTTGTAGTACCTTAGCAATGCTTAATGATGCAGGGTCACCAATACAAAGAAGCATAGAGTTAGCGGCAAGGGCTACAGGATGCCCTTATATAATAGACCGTTGCCATATTATGTCTGACTTGGTTCAAAGGGGTCACTCTATAACAGACAGCGCTAGACAAACTAATTGTTTCAATCCTCTTATCGAGGCCATGCTGTCAAGTGGTGAACAGTCGGGACGCTTAAGCGCTATGTTAAATAGTGTTGTTGAAGTTTATGAATCAGAGGTAGAGACGGGGCTAGAGGAGCTAACAGAAAAGTTACAACCTTTTATACTGGCAATATTAGCGGGGATTAGCGTTATATTAGCTTACTCGATTGTACTCCCTCAGTTGGATGTCATGATTGGATTTAGTAGGCTTTAAAGAGGTCTAACAAAAACCTTATAAGTGGGTATATTTTATCACTATAAGGAGTTAGAAAATGTTAACACAAGAAAGACTAAAGGAGGTCTTAAGTTATGACTTAGAGACTGGGTTATTTACTTGCATAGTTAAACGCAAGAAGGCGAACATAGGTGACACGGTAACCACTAAGGACGGTTATGGTTATGTTCAAATTAGCATTGACGGGAGATTATACAAGGCTCACAGATTAGCGTTTTTGTATGTTACAGGT
>JACSEE010000005.1_pt1 | contig 21588 bp, 26 predicted proteins | sample 8223141 | NCBI WGS metagenome assembly JACSEE01 (sample SAMN15634796, study PRJNA648150) | viral metagenome | isolation source: viral RNA from sea star tissue | host: Mediaster aequalis | place: USA: Alaska | collected 2016 | depth Intertidal m
AAACTCAGTCCAAGTACCACCAGTATCCTCATAAAGGAAGTCAATTCTGTATTGGTTATTAACACCTAACGAAGGAGAACTAACATACCCAAGTATATCTTTATCTTGTGGCGCTCTACCTGCAACATTAGCTCCTGAGAAGTACCCCGTATGTGTCGCATCAGAGAAAGCACGAATAGAGGCAGCACTAGCTGTAGCATTTAGTAATAAGTAACTACCTGCCCCATGACTACCTGCTGCTCCCTCAACACCATCAAACCCATTCTGACTTAACACTGCTGGTATTGCGAACTGACTTTTATAATGTACTGCTACTAACGCATCTGCTGCAACCAAATAAACATTAGTAGTTACCCAGACTTGTCCACCCTCTAGAGCGTTAGTAGGTATAGTGTTCTGCCAACCATTAGCGTTATTACCGTTAACAACCACACCGTTAGTAGCGAATGTATGGCTTGCACTAGTAAAAGTAAGGGTAGGTGGTGGAGCTGGCGTAACAACCCCAGTTCCGGGGTCGATTGTGGGATTAGTCACACAGTACAATGAAACTACCGAAGGCTTCTTCCCATCCTCACCATCTTCGCCATGAGAAGACCATAAAGCTAAGTCCCACTCATTTGCACCAATATCATCTGTAGCACCTAATGCAGTCACTACAGCTACACCAACCCATAGAGGGTCTGTACCTGCAGGTATCGCCTGTGTCCAACCATTAGTTAAACCACTAAGTACTAACGTATCAAAGTTATATGTAGACGTAGCATATGGAGCGCCCGGTGTAGAACCTGCAGGAGACCGCTTATAGATATAAATAGTAGTTTGCTTAATTCCATAATCAACACCGTTAATAGGTACTATCTGAGCATAGTTATTCCAAGCACCAGCTTTAATATCAACGCCATCTACAGCATCACCAGCAACGTATGCATCACGTATAGCAACAGTTCTAAATGTTATCCAACGTTCTCTACGGAAGTGGTCACCTGTAGTAAAGTTATAATGGTAAGGGTTAGTCGGAGCCTGAACGAACTTAATAGCATACTGATACTCAATCTCAGTTAACTCTGAAGGTACGCCCACGAACCCCTTAATGCGTGCAGGTGTACTCCATGGAGCAGGAACACCATCAGTTACCAAACGCTCTCTACGCCAGATGTCACCATCTACCATGACATCATGCCACGAAGGGTCAAGTACAGTAGGTGGAGTTGTTTCAGTACCTACAGCATAATCATAGTCAAACCATAGGGAATCCCCCGGCAAACCATCTTCCGCATTGAGTAGGAAGCCATCCGACCAAGCACCAAAGATGAGGTTATCTGCTGTACCTGTTACTTCAGCTTGTCTACGCCATCTATCAACATTAGGTACGAAGTTCTCGTGCCAGTCGTTATCGTCAGTAGAGTTGGTAGCAGCATATTGGTATATGTGATAGAAGACATTACCTGCATCACCCTTGAAGTCTTCAGGATTAGTAACTATAAGTCTACCCTTGACCGTTACGGTATTAGCTACAGAATCAATCTCAACTATTTCATCATCATCTGAGCCAGTAAACGAGGTAACATCGGACTTAACCGTGTTAGTGCTAGAGAAACCATCATTGGTTTGAAATATTCCCATTTCCTTAGCGTTAGTGGTGATGCTCTGCTCTTGCTCACCTAATGCAGTGTCTGCACCTGTTACGCGTGCAACCTGATTACTCTTGATATCAATATCATGCTTGATAGCACCCGTAGTAGTTACCTTAGTACTAGCAGTTAACTCTGCTTTAGGTGCTTTAACTAGTGTACCTGCTTCGTTGCGGTACTCGGTGAGCAACAACTCAGTACGTGATGCATCGATGTTACCCACGCCCTCAGTCATGTTGAATGAGACATTACGCAAGAACTGGGTATCATTCATAGTATTGTTATAAGTATATGCGCCATTACTTCTAGTGAATGCTGCTGTGCTACCTACCTCAGTGTCAGTTAGCGTTGTATCACGCGTGTACGAGCCTGTAGGAGTATCAAGAGCTAACTTCGAGTAAATATCTACTGAGCCATTAGATGCCTCGTATATCGACGTATTGAGGTCAACTGTACCTGTCTTAGTCGTAGCTTTAGTTGTCTTCTGAATGGACTGGTGATTATTGGCATCTTGGTACACGTTGGTCTGGTCAGATACATTCGTGGTTCCCACATTGGTCATGACATTTTCTTCTGCCATCTCTGCCTGAGCAAGGTCATTTTGAATGAGTTGCTTAGTCTCGTTGGTGTACGTCTGCCCATCTGATATTTGGTCAACCTTAGTACGTGTAGTGGTATTAACTGAATCACGTAGGTCATCATGTAGAGCTACCCAATCAGGAGTCTCAGGTACTACGATAGGTGGCACTACAGGTGTGGTGTAATCTAATAGCTCTTGCAGTGTTAACGGTTGAGGTGTCGAGATATCAGCTATTACTGTGCCTTGTAGGTGATATTCATCATCGAAGTTAACATCTAGCTCATATGTAGAATAACTAAGCTTAAAGTCATAGTTACCGCTTGAGTCAGTGGTAAATACTGAGTCTGCGCCTTTGATGACATCATCAAGGGTAGTTAAGCTGGTAAATCTAATCTCCGCGTTAGGGTGCGGAATACCTAAAGGGTCTAGTAGTACCCCTACTAATCTAATGTCGGCCATGTGTGTTCTCGCTAATACTGTGTATGTGTGTAGTAGATTACCACCTACATAGGTACCACACACGCTAAGTATTAATTAAATTCACACAGTGCCACTTACATAGTATATTAGGGTACACACCGACACAGGAACACACCCTATGAAAACCATATTCAATTACAGTCCAGCGTTACAGCAAAGCTTCTTAGATGAGACCAGTAAGAAGTTAGATAGATTGGTTGAGGCTGAGGAAGAGATTGTAACCCTGAAAGCCGAGCTTGCTGCCTACAAGGAAGCGGATAGTGCAGGTACAGTAATCAATCTTGACCTTACTGTGCTGCACATATAGAAAAGCACCACGAGGGCGCTTAATCTTCTGTTTGCTTAGGCTTATCCTTAAGATAATACCAGTTGGTGCGCCTTCTACCCTTCTGCATCGTTAACCCACTCCTTACTGCTATATACATTCAACTGAACCAACTTGATTACTACAGCCCTAGCTATGTCATCGACACCTGAGGTGACTGACTCATCAATGAACTTAAGTATTGATGGTATTAACTCAGGGTCAGTGCCCTTTACTACCTCAATGCAATCACCTGCGGCTAAGTCACTCATAGCTATTAACTGAAAGTCATCACTGACTCTGCGCAGATACTTGCGCACCTTAGGGTAGCCCCCAGCAGCCTTACTTAATGAGCTAGCTGAGTTACTAAGCAGATACATTATATATTTAATATGGCTCTCTACTGACTCACCTGATGCGTGTATTGCTTTAATTGATTTATACATTTTATTTTATCCTTTACGCCATCCTTGGCAGTATTATTATTTAGATTAAGTCGGTGTTTGTTTTTACGTACTCAAGTAACTCAGGGAATCGAGATATGAACCAGCGAGGATGAGTAGTACCTTTGACTGATGATGCAGGGTCATTAGAGCCAAAGTGATTACCTTTAGCTGTGATGGTACGAGAATCATCGATTAGACCTAATGGCTGTAGTACCTCAGAGTTAAACTTAGCTGCACTCATATCAACACCATGTTCTTCAAGCAATGCACCTAATGACTTACGAGGCAATGATAGAGAACCGTAAGTAGCAATCTCTGCGCCCATAGTAAGTTTCATACCCATTACAACATCAGCAGGTAATGCAGACTTGTCATTGATTAGGAATTCGTTGATATCGAATGACTGACCAAGCATGTTAGCGATGTCTAAACGATTACGGATTCTACGCTTAAGAGCGTTCTCTTGAATTTCCGTTAACTGGTCTTGAGCTTGAGCCTCTTCTAGCTGCTCTACAGCACTCACTGAGTGAGTTAACTGGTTAACTTGAATCAAGGTACTTTCCATCTGATTAAATGCGGTAATGTACTTAACTTTCCACTGTGTTGCAGCAGACCCCACAAAACCCATAGCAAGCAAAGAAAATCCATCACGACTAAGCTCGTAACATGGTAGAGCCTTGTTCTGCTCTGACTTGTAAGAGGACAGAGCAAAGTTGCTCTCTCCAAAATCCGTATCAACTTCACCTATAATCTTTCTAATTGCCTTAAGAACTTCCCGATGACCTTTACCAAAGGTATCAGCAATAACTTTAGAAGTGGTTTTTATGGTGTTATCTGTATTCAGGGTAACTAAAGTATTCATAACTAGTCTCGCGTATTGAAGCAGCTATTTAATACTGATAGAGTGTATTGGTTGATGTGCTATCAGTATCTGTAGCTACAAACTTAAATATAAAATCACACTCGCTCAAGTGTGATTTTTTCGTTTGTAGTTACATCGCTTGACGCTGATAGTCTATGCCATTGCAGGTAGAGGTCGATGTCTCTATGACTAGTACTATACCCATATCCTTACACGTAGTCCACCCCTTACCTATGCTAATTTCACGCACCTGAGCCATGAAGTATATACCAATGAGTTCTCGGTCGAGGACAACTCAGATTACTACCCTCCAACAGTCTTAGGTCAGTAGATACGAAAAGACCATCCGAAGATGGTCAATTACTAAGGAGCGATTACTTCCTCTTTATACCTAATCCTAAAGATAAGTCTAAGCCCATTACATTATCTCCACATCTACTGGCACAGAGAATGTTACCTTGGTGCAGTTAGTAGGCATACCGCGAACGGATGCTCCTGCACTTAATGGGGCGGCAATACCGACACCATCTATCTGATAGGTACAATACCCCTGTACATTAAATGCCACACAGTCGTTAACTAATATCTCACTTACGTTTGATAGTATCGCTCTAGCAGTGAACACTGGTAAGACATTAGTAGCGCTGTGCATCACTTCACGGATGGCATGAGTATTCTTGTTCATAATAGTTGCCCTGTATACGTTGAGTAGTTGGTCTATGTTGGTCGCAGTAATCTTACTACACACAGCCTCAGGTTGGCAGAGCTTTTACCGAGCTACAATCAACGCAGCGTAGCGGAGTTGTGCAGTAGTGGTAGGTAAAAGGGATAGCCCCCTAGATAATCATCAGACCCCCTTAAATCAATTCTTAGCTTATATAATTTATGTTCATATAATTTAGTGATTGGATGAATATAGTTTGAGTACCGCGCCACTCTTGGGCATTACCCGTGCCTTGCTCGGCTACGCCTCCGCCGCCACTGATGCCCGAGCTGCCGCTGACCAATAAGGAGGGGTTAGTGTGTATAAATATAGGTTATAAGACAAAAGAAAGGACGTTGTGTGAAAACGTTGCGTGTTGCAACCCCTGCAACATGGCGCATAGTCATACACACCAGTACCTACAGCCCGATTCACCGTGATGCAACACACGCAACCTTTTTGTAGTGTTTTAAAACTTGACACACACTACACTAGAGAGTATTCTGCACACATCTTAAGTCATATCGAGTACACACCATGAACGCAAAACAAGAAGAAGCTCAGCACGCACTAAATGAAGCCAATAGCATTATAGCTACACAGATTCTCAATGCCGCTAAGTACAAGATGATTATAGCTACAGGTAAAGAGCCTAAGATTAATACTGATAAGCGTAAGTTCCCATTCTTTCCTGATGATGCCGCTCTGGTAATGACAACGATTACTAACTCTATCGTGAACGACCAAGAATTCATTACAGAGACTCAAGCTATGGAGCCTGTAAGGATTAAGTATGATGAAGATAGCGAGTATGTGACTCGTGTACTCGGATTTCTAGATATCAATAACGTATTTGATACAGCTAGACTATCAACAGAGTTCAAAGAAAACATAGTTAACAGTATCGTATCTGGTAGACGTAAAGGTTGCTTACTTAAGGCATCGCTAGCTAATAGAGAGCAACGTAACGGTGAGAAGATTCGTGCATACATTGAAACCATCAAGACTACTTACGAATGCGTTGAGGGTGACAGAGCTAAAGCTGGCATCATCAGTCGTGAAGTTGAGTTGATACAGATTAAAGAAAGATTATCAGCACTAGAGGCGAGTATTGCTGTAGATACTAGCAAGCTAACTCTAAACGACTCACAACAAAAGGTTGTTGATATGAAGAGAGCCAACCCTGAACTGTCTGGTAGTGCAATAGCTAGAGCGCTAGGTATTAACAAGGGCACAGTAAGTAGAACACTTAAAAAGGCAGGTTTCTAAGATGACTAAAGCTAACATCACCAAGTTGACCCAAGAAGAGTTGATGACGGGTTTATTAAACATGGTTCAAGACTTAACTTATCGAGTCATTGAGCTAGAAAACAATGCTCAGCACAAGCCTAAGCAACGAGACCTGAAAGAGTGGCAAGTTAAAGCTATTGCCATGAAAGCTACAGGCTCAAGCGTTAACGCTATTGTTGATATGGCACCCGTAGGCCGCCAAGCAGTATCAACATTCTTAAACAAGCCAGAAACACTTATCGCAATCGCATCAGCGCAGGAATAATATTATGAGTCATCAAGCAGCGTTAAATGAGTTAGCAGCGTTACTTACTAGCGGTACATTGGTCGAGGGTAAACACTATGAGCATAGATTGATTGTCGAGCTAACCAATAGGCTCAAATGGAAGCTAGAGGCCACTGAGTTACTATCTCAAGGCGTAAGTCACAAGGAGATATCTAAGGCTCTAGGAGTCACTATTGCCTCAATCAAGAAACTAAAACGCACACTTAACAATAATGGTCTTGCAGTCGCCTATTACTAGTGTATGATTCACCTGTGCTTAGTAACGGATACCTCTGCCAACTAAGTACAGTTGCTGTGATATATGACTGTGTTCCGGTAATATGAATTAACCAACCTTGTGTTGGTTTTTTTATGCCTAAAACCTACTAATCTTCAGACATGAAAAAGCCCATCATAATGACAGGCTAATTACATACCAAACCAAGACCAACCCCTTTAGAAGAGTTACCTCACTATACACGTCTATATGTACCATATAAAGCATTTAAACCAGTACTGAGTAAATCATACCGCCATTGAATTACAGCTAAAGAAAAAGCCCCTCTCGGAGCTTTAGTGGTACATACACAGGCACTAAGTGCGATTAGCGATGTAATCCCCTGATGTACGAGAACTAACTCTAAATACGTGGGGTGCACCATTCTCTTTAATGAACGGGATAACTTTAGGATAGCCCGATTCAACAGCTAGCTTACCACCAATCTTACTAGGCTTAGGAGTGTATATTTCAATGTAACTAAGTATACCTGCATAATGAGACTCACTAACACAATCGTTACGAAGAGAGTTAAGAATAGCAGGGTTAAGCTTCCAACCTACCTGAGTATCATACTCATTATAGGTCTTGATTAACGTATTGGCAGGTAGGGTGTAGCTACGAGTCAGGTCTAATGGTAATAACTCATGGTTCATTAACTCTTTCAGAGCTACAGCTAGTGTTGCAGCATCAGGACTTAATACATCAAAGTCAGCAGTAGTTAGTTGTTCTAATTTCTTTAATAACGTATTCATAGTTGTACTCTCATAGTGTAAGTATCATAGATTAAGTTTTAGCAGCAGAGTGGTCTATGTACCCACCTCTTCAGATAGCTTATCCTAGCTGCGGAATCATTATACACACAGATGCCCGTTAGTGTATGCTGTAATCTCAATTGAAGAGAACACACACACTAATTAGTATAGGTACACGTTATGTCCAAGAAGAAATTAAAAGTAGAGCTAGCCTTTGGCTTTGGTGGGATGTCAGATGATGACTTCGAAGAACATATGAGCCAAAATGATGAATCTGGTAACGGTGAACCACAAGAGCGTTACGGAAAGAATGAGAAGACTGGCGTTTCAGGCTTTCATGCTACCGACTACATGGAAGAAGATGCGTTTATGGAAGGTATGGCGGAGCATAAGCGTGGTATTCAAAATCAACAGGACAATGTAGAGCGCGGTCGCATGCAAGCCCGTGACAATGCATTTGGACGTAAGAGTAATACCTTTGGTACTGGTATGGCACCAGATGCAGCAATGAGCTTAAAGAGTGCAATTAGCGCCATTAAAGATGATGAGCGTAAGGCTAAGGTGTTACAGCGATTCAACCAAGGTAAGTTATTCCCTGCTGCTAATGTTGAAGATATGAAAGAAATGGTTTCAGACTTGAGTAGCAGTGACCGCAAGAGCCTACTCAAGATACTTCTAGCATAACCTAACTAGTAGTCCAGATACTAAAAGACCTCCTAAATATGGAGGTCTTATTGTTTGTGGTAGTCTAACTTCAACTCTATATACGTGTTAGTAGCATAGGCACAGTCCAACAGATAAAAGTAAACCAGATGGTAATTACAGGGGTAAGTAGAGCAGCTTGAGTCTTAGACATATTAATAACCTCACATAGATTAAAAGCACAGATGATTTTTGTGTGGAAGACTACTCTGTGATGTAGTTGTTCAGCCGCTAAGCCTATCCACAATGGCATTCTACACTTATGTGTATTAGACTATCAACTCTTAAACACACAACATTACTTATGTGGAGTAATAAAATTATGTCAAACCAGAACTCATTACATGCATCCAAAGTTACCGACTGGTCACAGATAGATGATAGTTACTTCGAAGGTGCCTCTCACGCCAGCCTTGCTGCTATGAATAGCTTACAGCAGCATCGTGGTGGCAACAAAAAGGTAGGTGCTATACATCGCATGGGTAGCGGCAACGATATCAGCTTAAATACAAGTACTAGCCACCATAACAACTTTGATACGTTAGATGCTGCATTCAATAGAGCTAAGGGTAATCATGTTGATTCCCTGAATGGTACTTTCAATAAGGACAACTCTAACTTCTCTGGTCACGTACATGATGCTTCAGCACCTAGAGTGCTATCAAGCAAGAGCTTCAGCTCACCACTCTTCGATTAACACTCACCCAATAAAAAAGAGGCTTAATTTAGCCTCTTTTCTTTTACTTACTGCAACACCCACTTCCTATGACTATCTACAGCCCTACCTACCAACATGTACAGCTTAGCTGGTACTAAGCCATGCTCCTTACTAAAGCTACGTACATTCTTAACAGTAAGCACCAAACCAGCAGGGCTAACCACATCAAAGGGTACTGTACCTTTATTCTTACCTCGATGAGTATCACTGCCTACAATGTACTGCTTGACGTTATCTGTAAATAATATGGTCTGTTTCTTAGTAATAGGACTACGTGAGTGCTTACCGATAGCCTGTTGCTTGCCTGAATCAGATAAAACAATACCATTATCAGTAGCAACCAATAAACCTTGCTCAATGAGGCTTACGCGAGCCTTAGCTGCCTTGTATTGTGAACCATTACAGAAGTGCTTTAACGGGTAACCTTGTACCTGACACTCCTCCAAGTTGAGGCTAAGTTCTTCGATGGTAGCACTGCATTGCGATAGTAACTCAGCAATAGGTAACTTAACCTCAACAGGAGTCGTAGCTCGCGATTTAACAGCGTTAACTATAGGAGAGGTATCAATAGGCACTTTACTGTTAAAGTACTCTGACACAAGGCGCTTAACATTGGTAGTAGCCCCTATCTGCTCACACCACCCACTACCCACCTCCATGAACACTTTAACAAATGAGCCATGAACAGTTATAAAGTATCCATCCTCACATATGACCTTGTGAGGCACAGCAGTAATCCTCACTGGTTCAATGTTGTCAGGCAGTCTGGTGTAGATAATATTAGTCATAGGTACTCTCACTCATCGTTTTAATCGCTAGATGTAATCGACACCTATCCAGTACGTTAGGTTGAACACCTATGGTATTTAGTAGGTATGACAACCAGTACTTATCTACCGCACCACCCTTTTCAGCAGCTACGTATAATACCCTCCATGTACGGCACCAGTGTGACTGTGGAAGTATGCTAGTACCTAGCTCATGTAATTGCTCTATATTCATTATCACCTCAGTAGATAGGTTGGTAGAAGGCAACCCCATCATAACGCTCTACTACCGTTAGTTTCAGCTCAGTTAATTAGACAGTGCCTAGATGGAGTGTAAGAATCACAGTATACATTATGATGAACGGACATCAATAATAGACAATAAAAAAACCCCTTAATTACTTAAGAGGTTTCTATACATTGCAGTGTAGTTACTAGCGAGTAGCTCTTTCAGAGTCAGACTCATTAAATGCCATATCACTAGTAGCCTGCACACCAACAGTAGATGCTAACACTCTGCCGACATATAACAACTTGTCAGTAGGTACTCTCCCAAAGTTACCTTGTAGTATGTCTTCAAGCTGCTGCTTGTTGATACCTAGCTTGTATAACTCTTTCTGTGCCTGTGATGCTAACTTTTTATTAGTTAATCGGCTAACCGCAGCCTGACCTAAACGAGTAGACACTAAACCAGCCATAATCACATTAGGTGTAGCTACGAATGCAGCCATGGAAGCAGCAGCACCGATATCCTTAGCGAATGCAGGGAAGTCTGAGCGTAACTCTTCCGCGATAGTCTGTGGTGTTCTATTAACTAACTGTGCACTTCTAGCTGTTCTCTTATCTGCATCCAAGAAGAAACTAAGAGTACTGCTAGGTTGGTCAACTGAACCAAAGGCAATACGATTATAGTTATCTACCTCAGCATCACTAAGTAATCTACCTGTAGCAGCATCCCTAGCCTGTCCTTGCTCCAATCTATTACGAAGAACAGTACCAGCACCTATACCTTGAGACTGACCAGTGTAAGAGTCATCTAAAGCATTGGTTTGAGCTTTGGCACGTAGAACTCTACCCTTATCAACACCTGTTGCTTGAGCTTCAGCACCTATCTGAATAGATGATGACAACTGACGAGGCTCAGCACCTATCTGTCTAGCTGTAGTGATAGGATTAACCATATCATCAGGATTAACACCTATACGGCTCAGTGTAGCGCTGTCAGCTAAATCACCAGCACGAACATCATCAACAAAGTTAACTCTTAACTCAGTAAATCTATTCTTATTGTCAGTTAAGCGTTTAATCTTATTTCTATCAGGCTTAGCTGCTTCGTATAAAGTATTAATGTCAGCATCAATTGCCTTAGTAGCCTCATCTAACGCCTTAATGAATGATTTACGATTCTCAGCACCATCTAACGCATTTCTTCTGCCCATGTCAAAGTAGCGCTTAAAGCTAGGGAACTCACCACGAAGAAAGTTAATAGTATCTCGCTGGTCTTTAGTAGGCACAGATGAGTTAGCATTATCGTAGAATGGTTTAGCTCTAGTGTTGGCCTCCTTAGTGATACGTGCAGAGAATACTTCAGGCTTAATGATACCTGTATCAGGGTCAAGGTCTGCTCTTTTGAGTACTTCACCAAAGTACTTACCACCCTCACGTTGAGGCTTAGATAAAGAGTTCAGTACATCAGTCTCTGCACCTTCTGCCCTAGTACGTATAGTCTTTGAAGCTAGAGGTGCTGGCGCAGCTACACTACCCAAACCACCTGCAAAGCTTTCCAACTCATCTAGGTCTGCTAATGCAGCATCATTAAGTCTGTAGTTACCATCAGGAAGAAGCTCTACCCTATCACCTAGAGAGCGCTTCAGTGCATCAACACCCCCTAATTGCTGAACAGTTTCAGGTGTTAGAGGTCTACGTAAGTTATCTAACTGAGCATCTAAAACATCAGCATACTCTGCAACACTTACACCCTCTGGCTTAGCGTTAAGTAAGTTCTGTCTGATTACCTCTTTACCGTTACTGGTTCTGAATAAACTTGCAACAGCATCAACACCACCAGCAATAACCTCACCACCAGCACCGAAGACAGCGCCCCAACCTAAACCACTCTGAACATCACTTGTGAAGTCCCTAGTACCTACATCAGCCTCAGAAGCGCCAGCAGATGCAATACCACCCTCTAAGGATGCAGCACCTACCTGAGTTGCAGCAGCACCGTATCTACCTAAGTTAGCAGCACCTGATAACTTAGTGGCAGCACCTGCACCTGTGGCGGCTGGCAATATTGAACCTGTTAGCTCACCTGCTGCGGATACATAAGGACTACGCTCTTGAGTTTCGGAGTAGCGCTGTCTAGCTGAATCTCTAGCTTGCTTGTAAGTCATACCTGAGTCAATTTGAGATTGTATAAACCCCTCTACTTCATCAGCAGTACCTAAGCTAAGCCCTTGTACAGAACCTTGAGTAAAGTCCTCTGCATTAGCTGATGCCTGAGTAAAGAAGTCGTTACTCTCAACTAAGCCAGTATCATTTAATGCTCTTGCAATGCGCCCTACAGGAGATAAGCCAACAAGAGTCTGAGCAGCAGTCTCAAAGAATCCTGCCTCTTCTTTGGGCTGAGGTTTAACTCTATTGATTTGGTCTAAAGCGTTAGTGATAACCTTGTTAGTCTTCTCTTCTGCTGTATCGCTAAGCGCAATACCAAGACGATTACGCTCAAGCAATGCACCAGTAGACTTATCATCACCACGCTGCTTAAGGAAGTTATCTTGTATAGCTACTTTAAGCTGTGCTTCTGGTGTTTGTGAGTCTTTGAATGCTTGCTCACGTACAGCAGTAGCTTCAGGACTAAAATCAATATTACCACTAGCAGGTGCAGCTACATCAGCTTGAGCCAATGAGTTATTACCAGTAGTCTGTGCAATCAAAGACTCTTCAGCACTCATTTGAGGCTGTACATTAGATTGTTGAGTAGATTGCTCAGCAAATAGATTACGACCACCAGAGGTGCTATTAGCACTCTCTGATGTAGTACTTGCTTGTTGTGCAGTATCATCTGCAAATAGGTTACGAGCCATGATTAATTAACTCCTTGTAGCTGATTCAATACCTGAACACGCGTCATGTTATTATCTTTCATGGTTTTGTAGATATCAGCTTCAAATACCGGGGTATTACCATACGTAAGTGCATTACCATCACCACCTAAAGCGGGGGTAATCTCTCGATACTCTTTAATGTTAGGCTCACGACCATTCTTCTCTGTGAACTCAGCAATGCGTTGCATATTCTGATAACCAGACTTAACAGCCTGTAGTTGAGCTTGCACAAAGTCAGCATCCAAACCAGTTTTAAGTGTATTGGTTTCAGGGTCAACCAAGGCGTTAGCTGCGGAAGTGACTTTACTACCCTCAGCATTTGATAAAGAACCTAAACCCTTAAGTTGTTGCACGTTACCTAAGAATTCTTGCCCTAATAACTGATTGAACTTACCTACTGATGAGCGATTAGCTGGCGTGATTGCACCGCCTAATGAAGTAAGCCCTGTTACGTTACTAATATCACCTTGAGTGATGCCATCGATAGTATTAATTGCATCTGAGGATATCTGATAGCTAGCCAAGGCAGCACCAGAGGCCGCTCTCTGCTTATCATTCCATTTTGTAGGGTAACCATCCTTGCCGATACTATCACCTGACTCAACACCATCAAATAACTTACGTACACCTGTCTCATTATTGAATGAACCAATGACTTTACCATCGCCATCCTTAAGCTGAGCGAAGCTACCTACAGGTGCCTCTGATGTATCAACCAGACCTTGCTGTGTACCTAGGCGCTCTAAACCAGCATTAATGAACTGCTCTTTCTGTGCTGGCGTAAGATTAGATGCATCAGCAACCTTAGTTAACTCAGCAAAACTAGTTGCATCATCAATAGGTCGAGAGAAGTTAAGTCCACCTAAAGCAGTATCAACTGCAACCTTATCATCAGCAGCTACCTGTGCTGTAGCTAGCTCGAATACCTTAGCATTAGCTTGTGCATCTTGATTACCAACCTGAGCAACATTCAATTGCTGAGCTTGCTGGTCTGCTTGGCCTTGACGATTACGGTCATAACCTTGCTTCTCCAAACGAACAGCTTCAACTGCATCATTTAGTTGCTGAGTTGCATTTCTACGATTACCAGCGGTAAGTGCATTAGTCGCACCTGACAAGCCTTGAGATATTAATTGAATAGGGTTGCTAGCGTTAAGATTAACACCTGCCTGAGGCACTACTGGTGCGCCTAGTCTATCGGCTGCTGCCTGATTAGTTGGTACTGATGCACCATTGGTGTTACCTAGTAGTGCTTGACGCTCTGCGTTACGTTTATTGACAGCATTTTGTACTGCTATTTCTGCTACTGATGCCATTGGGAGGCTCCTGTAAAAAGTTAATATAGTCTATCGGTTTGGTGACTACACACTACCACTTTTACAGAATTTAGGCACGAAAAAACCGACTTATAGTCGGTGAGATATGAGCGTGTGCTTACACTATGCTGAGTTGGCGAGAGGGGAAGTCGGTTCAAGCACGACCAACCGTTCCCCTCACAATAATATACTTCAGATTCGTGGTAATCAGTATATTCATACTTCAATTGATTTAGTGGTACGACCCACCTACGTCAATATCTATACTAAGAGTTACCATCAATCCATGCGACCGTCGAAGCACTTCTTACGTACCCATATTTGAACCATTGGACATATAGTCATAATTCAATAAGTACTAATGTTATCTATTCACCTACTCACACATGATTACGAGGCATCTACAAGAGCTTGTGCACAGAGTAGAGTAAAATAACTATGAAGACAAGTATTACTTGGAGCCACAGGAGCCATTTAGAGAGTATTAATACTAAACCAATATGATTATGTAGCTCTATCTCTTTATAGGGGCTGCTGTGCTGATTAAGAGGGTACGATTAAGAGTTATAGCTATACTTTCGGTAGTACTTACCTCAACTCTTAGACGAAAGGTTAAATTGACACTTGTGTCAGATTTAGATGAAACCACGGTGAAGTGTTAATTGTTGCGTTGACACAACATTTAGAGGGAGTCGTACTTAGCTTGATTGGTGGCGAAGTCTTCACATATTAGTATCGATGGATTAACCATAATGGTATAAAAGTCTTCGTTAACATCTATCTTCTTCAGGATATGACCATGCTTAACTATCCCTGTAACTAACTGCTTAGTACAAGCAGCATCAACCACAGGAACTTTAGATATTCCACTAATACTATCCCAAGATTGAACCATTAAAAGAAATACATCTAACTGCTTAGGTGTAAGCTGAGCTAATGCCTTTAACGCCAGCACTGATACAACTGGGAACTCTATATTTACCTTACAGACCTGTTCTAATACGTTCATCATTAATTACCTAACTATTCGTTGATTGACTAGCATCATACAGAGGCCACTAGGAGAGGTATAGCTGTATATTGACACATTGGCTCATCTACTATCAGTTAACGTCTAATTATGTCATCTAGAGGCATAGGTTTTTGCCTATAGCCCAAAATACTCAGCGAAATTTTTTACCTTTTATTGAGAAATATCATTTTGGGACAGAGGCAGTATATACACTAATCACAGCAAACAATCGTACTACCCCCCCATGGGTCGAGTAATCAGCAACCATCCAACCCACCACCCTTTCACCTGAAAATATTCTTACAAATAATTTTATACATAGCTCAGCTACTTAGATGTGTACTATATCAAACCTTGTTCTATATCAATGTCTGTAAATTAAATTATAAATATCTACATATGTGTATAGCATTACTATACACACCATGTATAATCGCTTCGAGTTCAGCGAATGAGACTGAACTTAATTACTTTAACAATTAGGAGAATATATGAATACAGTAAGAGTACTTACCACTCAAGCTACACGTATGTACCGTCAAGGCAACGTACAACAAGCAAGGGTAGTATGGGATAACGCTATAGGAATATGGCTTTATGAGAGTGCCAAGGTAGCAGCTAGAACTACTACCAAGGCTTAAGCAACAATCAATCAACGAATGAGGCTTATCAGCAATGATAGCCTCTTATGAGTAAGAAAGGAATTAAACAAATGTTAATACTAAGTAGAAGAATTGGTGAAGTACTGGTTATCGGTGACAACATCAAGGTAACGGTTCTAGCAATTCAAGGTCAGCAAGTACGAATTGGTATCGATGCACCTAAGAATGTAGAGGTTCATCGTGAAGAAGTTTACAACCGTATTCAAGATGAAAAGAACAACCAATCATCTAACGTATGGGCGCAGCCTGAGCCAAGCAGCAAACAACCAACAATCATTATTAAGAAGTCTCGCAAGCTAGCTTAGTCTAACAATCAATGCGCTCTACGGGGCGCTAAGGAAGTAATATGAAATACATCATTACAGCTATATCGTTGTACTACATCTTTACAGCATCAATACCACTTAACATAGCTATCCTGCTGGTAGTGCTAGTTGCTGTTATATGGTTCCTTGCTAGTGAGTTGCAATCAAGTGGTGAAAAGCTACTAAGACAAGCTGAGGATATTAATACCTTAGTTGAGCAAGGCGCTAACGGTAGCAACTCACTTGCTAAGAGTATGCACGCTGTAGGTGCTCATACAATCAGCTTAGAGCTAGAAAAGAAAACACGTACTAAGTATTAACCTATCAATTAAAGCGGCTTAGATAGCCGCTAAGGAACAGCAATGAAGTTAACAATATATAGAGCAATCATGATTATCTTATTCCTTGGTTTAGTCTCGCTACACCATAAAGACTACAAGGAAATGAAAGCGCGTGACCATATTCAACGTATGGATATTCAAGAAGCGTATGACCGTATCGAAGAACTTAGAGCCATCATTAAGAATAAATAAATTAGGAATAAGAATGAAATTATCAACTAAAGCAGCAACTCAATTAAAAGCCTTTCACGATGCAGAGAACAACCATGAATTAGGTAAGTTGATGTATGAGCTTAACAAGAAGAAAGTACCATACACAGCGCTTGGTAAGGCTATTGGTAAGAGTGATTACATTGCTAAGTCTTACATCAAGTCTTACAAGGTTGAAGCTCCAAAGCTTGAGCAAGTAAAGGTTGAAGAAAAGAACTTAACAGTTGAGTTAGCAAGAGTTCAAAAGGTAGCTGAACAGAACAGTATGTTTGCTGATGCTATGAAGCTACACGTTGAAAAAGGTTTTGCTAGATACATCAAAGAGTATGACCTGAACTATGGAATAACCTGTATTGAGGTTGTAGGTTCATTCTTTAGAGTCGGTATTGATGTAGGTCACAATCTCGAAGTTCTATCAAGCTTGCACTTCGTTGAATACGTCAACTTTGAATCAGACTATAAAGCTCTTGTGAGTGTCTGGGCTGAGGTTCTAGGCGCTGATTACATCAACGCTTAATCAACATATCATTTAATCAATTGAGCCTCTTAATGAGGCTCTAAGGCAACAACAATGAACAAACAAGCACTAGATATCTTTCTAGCTAATGGTAACAACGCTAGAACAGTATTAATCATCGAAGAGTTACTTAATGGTACATCAGTGATTAATATCAGTAAGCAACACTCAATAACCCGTGATGCTGTTTACCAACTTAAAGCTAAGTACATCGACTAATGCAGCCATCAATAATAATCAGCCCTATTACTTAATTGTGATAGGGCTTTTTTGTACCTGCAATTTGAGTATAAGCTTATATCAATATGGTCTATTGCATAGATATGCATAGGAATATTAATGATTTACCCTGTAACCTATATATTTAAAGGCTTACAGGTCAATTAGTGGATATGCATAATATATGAAGTTGTCAGTCTGCTCTTATGGCGTGGCGAAAGTGCATATAGACCAACTACATTAATTAAGATATATTCCTGCTCAACGTATACCACAAGAGCAATCAATCATGTCTACACCTCAAATATATAGTTATTCCCGTATCTCTACAGCTAAGCAGTTAACAGGCTCAGGTCTTGACCTACAGAGAGAACAATCAATCCTTAATGACTTAAGTACTAAGCACCAATTACCTATTAGTGATGTAGCTTACAGTGATGTAGCCTCAGCTTATCATGGTAAAAACTTAGAGGGAGAGCTAGGAGTATTCTTACAAGCCATTAAAGACGGAACCATAGCAAAGGGTAGCATCATAGTAGTTTACTCACTGGATAGGCTCTCACGCTTACAGTTAGGCTATGCTAAGCAGATATATCTAGACTTAACTAATGCTGGTATCAATATCTACTCAATGCTTGATACTCATTTGTACCAAGCCCATAACGTCGGTGATGAGATACTTTCATCAATCATCTTTGAGCGTAGTCACAATGAATCAGCTACTAAGTCAGCTCGTGTGGTTGGTTCAACTCTAAAGCGTATAACTGAGCATAATGAGGGTAAGCGTAGTGAAGATGGTTATGCTATCGCTATTAAGTCTGTAGCTGCTAAACATGCATTTATGTTCGATGTAACTGATGGCACTGTTAGACCTCACGCTATGTACTTCGAAGCTGCTAGAGAGTTAATTCAATTGCTAATAACTGGACACTCACCTGCTGAAGTTAAGAAAGTACTAGATAGTAAGTACCCTGCTCCTAATAGTGTTAACTGGCAGGTTAACCTCATACGTAAGCTTCACAAGGAAACATACCTAACTGGGGATAGATTACTATCTGTTCATGGTAAAGAGTACTTACTCAAAGGCTACTACCCAGTAGTACTAACTGACGTTGAGTTGTATCAACTAAGACAAGCTAGAGAGGGTAAGGCTATCCCTGCACTTCCTCTCGTTAACGTAAGATTACTAACTGGTATGCGTAAGGCTTACTGCTCATGTTGTCATGGTTCAATGGGTTCAACTGTTAACTCTAAGGCCGTGACCAGCTATTACTGTAATGATGCTAAGAAAAGACAAGCCAAGAATAACTGTAAAGGTTGGTCGTGTAAGACTATCTACATTGACCAAGCTGTAGTTAATGTTTGTACTGATGTAATTGGTGCACAAACCAATACTGAAGATACTACTAATGAACTTGCTCGTATTGAACATTCCATAACTGAGAAGACTACTAAACTGAACCAATTGAATAATGTACTCATGTCAGGTGGTGACCTCCCTATGATAGTTCTTACTGGCATGGCAACTCTTGAATCTGACATAACTAAACTTACTGGTGAGCTGACTGCTTTGAAGAGTAAGGTTGAGGTTGATACGGACTCACTAGCAGCACAATGGAAGCATATCAGAACGATACCTGATGAGTATGACCATGAGCCTAGAAAGGTGCTTAAAGAGCTTATCAGGAGGTCTGTTGATAGAGTTACTATAACTAAGCATGAAGCTTACTCTGATATCACTATAACTGTTAAGTTAGTCAATGGTCATGAGCGCTCTGTACGCTGTATTAGAGGTGTATTAGGTATAACTGAGGTAAGTACTCTCCCAGTAGGTTATATCGGCTCATATGAGCATGAGGGCATGCTTGATGATGTACCAGCAGGAATAACTTCAGTTGATACTGAGTCTCCTTTGTTTAAATAAATATTCTCTATAGGGGAGATATAGCATCTAACTGGGCATATGCAGTGTTACGAGGTGATTTCAGGGTTTTATCGATTAATTCACTGTTTTCCCAAAGTGAAAGGTATGTGAAACGTGAAGTACTTTAACTGTTAATACTTTTAATGTATCTTCACACTCAAATAAATAAGTAAGGATTAAGTATGTATAAAGCTAAATTAACAGACACTCAGCATCAATCTTTAGTAACAAGTATTGAGAGTATAGGCAAAGAAAGAATACTAGAGATACTTGATGGTGCTAACTCCGCTAACAGACAAACCACAGAGAAAATACTCTCACTCCTACCTGATAAGTATGGGCTAGATAGAGATTCATACGCTACCATCAGTAGAGCATTACGTGATGCTAACATGGTAACTAGAGCAGTAAGAAAACAGGTTATTAGTAATACTTCTGATACTTCATCACTTGAACCAGACTATAAGACTCTATACCTCGAACTCATGGCAGACATAGGTAAGTTACCCGATAGTGCTAAGGAGGAGCTTAAGTCTGTTGTTAGGGCTAGAGTAGAAGCTGAGGTTAAGTTAAACATGGAGGCTGAGATAGAGCGTAGGATGAAAGCTCAAGGGTTATAGATAAAACAAAGGAGCTATTAAGCTCCTTTATTGTTTATGGTTATTAATAGTCTCCTCGACTTGGTACACCATCAAAGTAACCAGCATCTAATCCAATCATATTAAAAGTATTGCCTAGTAGCTTCTGGTTAGGTATCACAGGGGAATCCTCAAAGGAGAAGTACCTCCGTCTAGTACCAATATGATATGTACTACCGTTCTTCCAACAGAATGCTCTAGACTCCCATTCTCTGTGCTGTACTGAACCTGCAAGGTATCTAAGTATTCCTACCGCGATAGTAGGTACTGCTACCCTAGTAGAGGTTGTTATGTCAGTGCCGCCAGTATAAGGAATGGTATTGAACACTTGAGAAACCCTAATAGGTGGAGCAGCAGCATGAAACTGTATAGTACCATCTGGTTTAAATATCTCTAACCCGTACCCAGTACCTCTAGGATAACTAGCAGAATGTACAAAGATATAAACCGTACCTGTGCCTTGCCCTACTAGAGTTTGATTCTCTGCCAATGTAGACCTAAACGAGTGATACCCAGAAGTAGTTGTCTGAACCATAACAGTGTCATCTAAGTCTTGGATGTGGAACGCTAGTATCTTCACAGATGACGGTATGTTGAACGGCTTTACGTAAGTGTTACCAACATTAAACTTACCCCAGTACATATAGACATCTTCTTCATCAGTCATGAAGATATCACCGTTCTCATTTCTCAACTCAAAACCAAATGCCATTACCTTCTCCCTGCAAATATGGTGAACGTCCAAGTAGTTTTACCACCTGAACTAGAAGCAGTATCTAAGTTAAGAGTAGAGCCTGACATAGATACTGTGTTCATGCCTACAAGACCGACACCACCACCTGCATCATACTCGAAATCGTAACTACCGCCCATTAGCCCTGAAACAACCTCACACACTGAACCTGCTGCCACATCAGGGATAGGTATACTTGCACCACTGAGTCCACCTAAGTTAATCACCCTAACTCTAGCAACAATATTAAAAGGTCTAGAGGTGTGCATAACCTCTATACCATCTGGCGTGTATATCTGCATACCGAATGCCATTAGCTTAAGTTCCCTAATCTAACTCGCAAAGTACTACCATCCCATATCTCAAGCTTGTCATTCTCAAGTACTAATCTGCTTCCTGAAGAGGCAGAGCGGATAGTGGCATTAGTAAGTGTGGCACTCCTAGCAGTCATGTTACCTAAGTTACTCACACGGAAATTAGTTGATGCATCGCCCGGATATACCCCACCTGCCCAGAATCTCCAGTTATAGTAAGGTGCACCTTGCCCATACGTACCATTCATACCAGCAGTGTTAGTACCTGAACCAGCAAGAATTACAGTATTAGAGTTAATTTTGTCACCAGTAATGGTGTCAGCAATCAAGTGATGTGCAGCAACAGTACCATGAACAATCTGATTACCATTAACAACATTAACAAACTCAGTCCAAGTACCACCAGTATCCTCATAAAGGAAGTCAATTCTGTATTGGTTATTAACACCTAACGAAGGAGAACTAACATACCCAAGTATATCTTTATCTTGTGGCGCTCTACCTGCAACA
>JACSEE010000006.1_pt1 | contig 20628 bp, 20 predicted proteins | sample 8223141 | NCBI WGS metagenome assembly JACSEE01 (sample SAMN15634796, study PRJNA648150) | viral metagenome | isolation source: viral RNA from sea star tissue | host: Mediaster aequalis | place: USA: Alaska | collected 2016 | depth Intertidal m
GTTCTGGTCCAGTAAACACAAACGTAGTAGTAGAGATTTCATCTGCTATCATGTTCGAAGTCTAATCTAGGAGAACTCAGATGGCTCGTAATGTAAAATTAAAATTGAATGATTCGTATACTCTTGTAAACGATTTAGTATTGGCAGATGGCACTGTTGCTGTAGCTGGTACTTACCTTGAAGAAGGTACAGAAGTAGTCCTTGGCGATGCTATGGAAGCTCTAATCAGTCAAGATGTACGTCTAGGCGATAGCGATGGTATCTTCTTCCAACGTCAGCTAGAAGCAATTGAAACTTCTACGTACGATGTATTGTACCCAGACTTGGAAGCTCGTCTTGTATTCAAGACTAATACTTTCGGTGGCGTAGGTGCTACAAGTTTGACTTACCGTTCTTACGACCACGTAGGTTCGGCTCAAGTAATCTCTGCTCGTGCTACTGACTTACCTAAGTCTGATATCTCTGGTAAAGAGTACACGCTTAAAGTTAAAGGTGTTGGTGTTGCTTACGACTTCGACATTGATGAACTAGCATCTGCTAACATGGCAGGTATGCCTCTTGAAGCTCGCAAAGCTATGGCAGCTAAACGTGGTTACGAAGAGTTCATCAACTCTGTAGTATGGTACGGCGACAACAAGTCTGGTCTTAACGGCTTGTTCTCTGTAAACGATGCAGGTGATAACATTCACGGCATTACAGAAGCGAACGTAGGTGCAGGTGCAGGCGGTGATACAGAGTGGGGCGGTGCTAACCCATCTACTCGTAAGACTCCTGATGAAGTTATTGCTGATATGAATAACGCTTGTAACGCAATGTACGCTGGCTCAAAGAAAATCTTCCGTCCGAAAGAAATCTTAATGCCTGTATTAAAGTGGAACTACATCAACAGTACTCCACGTAGCATCAACTCAGATACTACTATCCTTGCGTACTTCTTGGCGAACAACCAGTTCATTACTGATAAGTCTATGATTAAAGAGCTTAACGCTGTTGAAGGTCAAGGCAAGTCTGGTACTGAATGTTTCGTAGTAATGACTCAAACTTCTCCTGAAGGTCTTGAGACTGTACGTATTCGTGAAACTCTTCCACTAGCTTTCTTACCTGTACAGTTACATGGCATGGTATATGAAATCCCTGGTCGTGGTCGCTTTGCTGGCTTAGAAGTTACTTACCCGTTTGCTATTGCAATCTGGTCTGGTATTTAATTAGTATTGGGAGTGCTCGACTGGCTCCCTAACATTTAGGAGTAACCAATGTTACTAAAGAATAACAGTAAGTCTGTACAACAGTTCTCACTAGGCGGAAGCTTAGGTGAGTCTCGCTTCATCCAAGTGCCTGCAATGGCTACTGTGGAACTTGACGACAAGGACTGGGAAAGCCTAGTTACTAGTCGTACTCGTGCACAAGTGTACGAATCTGTACAAGAACCTATTGGTACAGAAGAGTTCGGTCAAGCCAAGATTGGTAAAGACCGCCTATTCAAGACTGTCAAGGTTCCGACTGGTCGCTTCCACTACATCAACCTGACACTAGAAATGGTGAAAGAAGGTAGACTCGTAGTGATTGAAGCTCCTAAGTCTGGTCTATCAGTTGAGAAGCTTGTTGCTCGTATCAACCTTGTTAAAGGTCTGTCTGTTGATGCAGAAGAGTTCTCTATTGAAGAGCTTGAAGGTATCTACATGGAGAACCGTGCCAAGATTGAAGAAGCGATTGAAGCTCGCAAGGCTGTTAAAGACGGTCAACTATCTGCCTAAGGAATCTCATGGCTGTAACTTTAGAACAGTTCCAAGCCAGATTCAATAAGTACGTTAGCCTTACGCAACCTAGATTCGATATCTTTGTAACCGATGCAGTGCTAGAAATGGGCAGTGACTCCGACCGTTGGTTGGGGGAAGACCTGTACAATACAGCACAAGCTTACTTAGTAGCACACCTGTTGACAGTAGCCACGCTACAAGATGCAGGCGATGCTGCTCCTATGGCACCTCTCCGTACTACGGATGTTGATGGTGTTAAGGTAGAGTACGCTATATCAAAGGACAGCTTACAAGCTCCTCCTGATTGGTTATCTACGACATCGTATGGTCAGCAATACCTACGCTATAGACGCATGGCATTTGCTGGTCCTAGAGTTGTTTAGGAGTACTAAATGATATCTGTACGTAGAGCTTTCACGGGTCATACAACTACTGAGGTAATCTTTCAACGAGAGGTTGCAGGTAGTTATGACCTTAATAACAATTGGGTAGCAGGAGGGTTCTCTCCACCTGTACCTATTCATGTGACACCACTACCATATGGTAATAGAGAAGATGGCATTCTGGGAGACCAGTTAGTCCCTTCTAAGACAGGCGAACGCATACCTTCTTACATGCAAGTTCATTCTCCAGAAGAGATTGAAATCAACGCTTATCTTACTATCTACGGTGACGTATATAAAGTCATTCGTAAAGGTAACTATATGGATGCTGGGTATTGGTCAACGCTGTGCGAGCGCAAGGACAAGTCTACCTTTCCTGCTCACTCAGTAACTATTAATGGCATCTTGGAGGTCTAATGAAGGAAGACCTAAGAAAAGTATGCTGGATAGTTAATCAAGCCCTAGGTAAGTCACAGTACACTTACCCTATGTACCAGAACGCTCCTCGTCCAGATGGAGACTTTGCAGCAGTAAGACTACGTAAGTCATTCGCTCCCCAAGTAGATGTATCCGAGGTTGTAACCAAAGACGATGGCACCTTGGTAAGCAGGACTTACGCTTCTCGCATACTTACGTTCGATGTTCTTTTCAATGTAGAAGACATCAACGTACACTTGTTTGACTCTAGCTTCTATAGGCAAGATGTTATCGACAAGTGCAATGCAGAAGGTTTTGGATACCTCCGTAAAGAGCCTACGAAGTTAGAGAATACAACTCTCGAAACTGACTGGGAACTACGAACAGGTATTACTGTAGAGTTTCACACTCTGAGATTCTATGACGTTCCTATGGACGCAGGGAAGTTACCCGTCGAATTCCACGACATCAAGATTGAAGTTCCTACTACTATTGAAGAAGCTATAATCGAAGGTGAGGTAACAGGCGATGAAGGTAACATAGTAAACTCATATTCACACATTAAATCTAAGGAGCCCTAATGGCTATCCCTTTAAGTACGATTGTTAATGTAGGTATCACTGTATCACCAACTCCACTAGCCTTAGCTGGCTTCGGACAGTTGTTGTTCATTTCACCTGCGGCTAACACTGTTGTACCAGAAAATGAAGTAGTGCGCATCTATTCAAGCATGGATGGTGTTGCGGCTGACTCCCCATCTGGCGAAGTAAACGTAGCGGCTACTGCCTACTACGCGCAAGAACCTAAACCTACTACCTTTATGGTTAGTGGTGTATACGGTGCAGAGACTCCTGCTGTCTTGAACGGTGGAGCGCACGCCTCTCTTACAGATATTAAAGCTATCACCTCTGGTGCTATGTCTATTAATATCAATGGTAGTGTTATCTCTTTCAGTGCTGTTAACTTTGCTGCTGCTGCTGACTTACCTGCTGTAGCTGCGATTCTTGAATCAGAGTTATCTGGTGTAACTGTTGTATATGATACAGGTGCTTCTGCATTTGTTGTTACTACTATTGCTACAGGTAAAGACACTGCGTCTCTTGACTTTGCAACTGGTGCAGATGCATCTGCCTTTGGTTTGACTGCCGCAGACAATGCAGGCATTAACCCTGCTAACTCTGTCGACACTCCTGCGGAAGCATTGAACAAGTCTAACGAAGTTAACAACACTGGTTATGGTGTAGTGTTAGATAAGCAGTACCGCGACACTGCGGACTCTGTAGCTGTAGCTGACTGGTGTCAAGCACGTACGAAGATTTTCTTCAATACGTCTAACGATGCTAACTGCTTAGTAGCAACTGCAACTGACGACATTATGTCTCAGCTTAAAGCTAAAGCACTGTCTCGTACATTGTCTCAGTACTCAAGCTCGCCTGATGAATACCCATCTGCATCTATTGCAGGTCGTGCGTTCACTGTTAACTTCGAAGGTACTAATACTACCTTGACATTGAAGTTCAAGAAGCAACCTACTATTACAGTAGAAGACCTAACTCCTACGCAGTTGTCTGCATTGGAAGGTAAGTCTGGTAACGCTTTCATGGACGTTGGTGGTGTTAGCATGTACTCTGACTCTCGTATGGCTGACGGTGGTTGGTTTGATACAGTGCATGGTACTGACTGGTTGAAGAACCGCATTGAAACAGATGTGTTCAACTTCCTATACACTTCTCCTAACAAAGTTCCTTACACCGATGCAGGTGTGAATGGCGTTGTTAACCGTGTGAAAGGTTCTTTGAACCAAGGCGTACGTAATGGTCTAATCGCTCCTGGCACTACCGCTAGTGGTGACTACTTGCCATTAGGTTACAATGTGATTGTTGTTCCTGTAGCAGATGTGTCTGCCGCTGATAAAGGCAACCGCTTGTACCGTGGTATCTCATTCGAAGCTGTGGGTGCTGGCGCATTACACAACATCGTTATCTCTGGCACATTCACTTCATAAGGAATACATATGTACCAATACAGCTTTAACAATGTACACTTAGTACTTGAGCTTGGTGGCGTTCCTCTTCCTATTGTGAACGTACCTGACCAAGCACAAATCTTCACTGTTGGCCGACGTGCTGCTACCAAGCATGACGTTATGGGCGCTCGTGGTGAAATGAACGTAGCTACTACTGTAAACAAGTCGGGTGTATTATCATTCCCTCTTATGCAGACTGCTCCAGAAAACCTTGTACTATCTACTTTCCAGATGGAACAAGAAACTACTGGTGTAGTTAACCCTCTAGGCTCAGAAGTAATCAATGCGGTTATGACTGACCTTAGTTCGGTAGCTACCTTCGGTAACTTACAAGGCGGATACATTCCAGGTCCTCCTCAGTTAGTTCGTGGTAACACAATCAACTTCTTAATGTGGGTTGTTAACTTCGAGAAGATTGACCTTGTACATGGTGCTAACGTACCAACAGCGGGTACTAACTTATCTAACTACTTAGCTGGTTAGTAAGTAAGTAATAAACTAGGGAGCCTTCGGGTTCCCTTTTTGTTTAGCCTAGGAGAATCACATGGCTTGTAAACTAATGACGTCAACCATTCGAGAGAAACTGGTAACAGTAACTCAAATGAATTGTACAGATGGCATTGACGAAATGAGTAAGTTGCTACGAGTAATGGGCAATGTAGCTTACGACTACCTACGTGGTGAGTCAAACATACATCACCATCTGGCACTAATCCAAGCTTGTACACCAGAAGACATTGAGTACATCAAGTCTGTAGTGTGTAAGTGTAGTATCGAAGGGAAGAAGTACACACCTGATACGGTGGGCTTCTACATGCAGAACGAATACCTCCTACTAATGGAAGTGTTTGCCTTCTACGTGTCTGCGAACTACAAAGAGTTTTTTACAGAAGGTCTGCAAGAACTCGAGTCCAAGAACAAAGCCAAAGCGGACGAAGCAGCGGCGGAGCTCAAAGCGAAGATGGATTCGGAACAGTCGTCGGAGAAGGAGTAAATCCCTTCCTCCAAAGTGCGAACATATCTATGGAAGACTTATTCCCTTCTATAGATTTCTTCCTGCACCGTCCAGTAATTGTAGAACCTGCCCTGTGTACTCTTCGCGAGTTGCAAGATGGTACGTACAGTCTGCTTGACCTGTTGCTCCTACATGAAGTGGCAGACCTCAAACAGCATTACAAAGACCAAGCAAGAGAGGACTAACTTATGGCGGATATTAAAAGCCTCGTAAACCAACTGTTAGCTATGCCTTATGCGTCACAAGAGCGAGTGGTCAAAGGACTTACTCCAGACGTACAAGCAAAGGTAATGGAACAGATACAATCTAGAGAGGAAGACGTACAAAGTACAATGTCTCCTGACCAGTACGGACGAGGCAATCCAGAACGTGAGTATGTTAAATCTCTAGCTGATGACCCTGATGCTATGCACGAAGACGGTGGAGTCTTTGATGGCACAAAAGGTGGTCTTAGATTAGCAGGCATGGTGGCGGCTAGTGGTTTCAGCCAATACATGGAAGCTTATCAATTCGGTCCTGACTTCGTAGAGACTGTACAAGGTGCTGCACGTAACACGTGGGGGCATGAGTACACTAAGAAGAAAGCTGAGTTCTTGAAGGACGAGAGCATGAACAAGCGTCAAGCTTGGGATGCTGCAAAGACCTACATGGACGAGGAAGTAGGCTCCGAGTGGGAGATAGCTGCCTCTGCTAGAAAGAACTGGACAGAAGCAAGAGCTACCTTTCCTAATCAAGTTCAGGGAGAAGTACCTAAAGAAGCTAAAGCAGCTCTAGGTAAACTTCTATCATCATCTACCCGTAACCTAGATGTTATGGGGTACGACTCGATGAACCCAGATAACTATGGTGAATCATTTAAGAATGAGTTTGCCAATGAGAACAAGCAGTGGGCTACCTCTGTGTTCCGTGACGCTGCGAAGGAGTATGTCAACTATAAAGACATCAAAGCTCCTGACAAAATCAAGTCACCTGTAGAACAAGAAGAGTGGCGAAAGCGTAACTACAAGAAGCAGGTGGAAGCCAAAGCTAACTTGTATATGGGTACGTATAACGAACAAGCTCGTGGTATGGCGCATCAGTTTGCTGTAGGTGGGAACCCTAACAAGCAAAGCTATGCCGACCTATTGCCTGACTTTATCAGAGGTGACTTTGAAGTAAAGAAAGGTATGAGCAAGCAACAAGTCTCTGAGGCATACGACCGTAAGCGCGAGTGGGCAAGTAAGCTAAAGGGTTACAACAAGTCTATTGGCATAGGACAGTCCGATGACTTCAAGAAGAACCAACGTGGTCTTAGTGGTAGCAATACTACTGTGGAGTGGGAAGGACAAGAGGCAGCTTATCAACGTGATGAAGATGCCAGAAGTAAGTCCTTTGATGAACTAGCGTTCGTTCCTGAGTCTCCAGAGGAGAAGTCGGCTCCTCCTAAGTACCATGATATGTCCAAGCTAGTAAAGCCTACTCCTGTAGCACCCATAGTTGAGGCAGAAGTTGAAACTCTTCCTCAGAAGGGAACTAACGTAGAGCCTAAGCAAGATGTATACGCACAAGAAGCATTGGCTACTGCCTTTGCCGAAGGTCGTGTTACGCCTATGGCTACAGATGACCCTGCTACTGTTGAGCGTGCCGAAGAGATTAAGACCCAGACAGCCAAGGAGAAGGAACGATTCCTCCAAGGTAACATGGGTACTCCTGACGATGCGATACAGTATGGGGAGAACTTGCAAGGTACTCAAGCTTGGCTAGATGACCGAGCAGGGTTACAGACTGGTAGTTCTATTGGTTCCATCCTCAAAGGTGGTAAGGATGCTGACAAGGCTAAGGAGAACATCGCTTATGGTGTTGTAGCTTCTGCTCCTATGGCAGGTCCGAATACTAACATGGGTGCGCTACGTGACAAGTACGGCAGTCGTTTCGGTGACAAGTCTATTCCATATGGTAGCTTACGCTCCACTGGTGAGACTGACATTGAAGCAGGACATCGTCTTGAAGAAGTAGCCAAGGCTAAGTTAGCTGAGAAGTACGGTAGTGTTTCCAATGCAGGTCTAGTTACCCGAGCATCTATGGAAGGCATCGGTGCTAGTCCAGATGGCATCTTTGATATGGGTGACGACCTCCTAGAGATTAAAGCTCCTAGGCAGTTCAAGCCAATGTCGGACGAGTACCGTGACCAGTTACAAACTCAACTGCATGTTATGGACAAGAAGCGTGCTAGGTTTGCGCAGATTGTTGAAGACGAACAGGGTCAAACCCAGATTCGTGAGCAAGTAGTAGAGCGTGATGATGACTGGTACAAGGACAACAAGAGTACCATTGAAGCTGCTAGGGATGACATTGCTCAACGCATATCGTCTCAAGCTCCAGAGGACTTGTCACACCTAAGTGCTAATCAACGTAGAGCTGTTGAAGATGCTAGAGCTCGTACTGCTGAGGTTACTGCTAGAGAGACACGGGAACGTGTTACTAGCAATGTAGAAGAGAGTCGTGAGGCAAGACGTTCTGGTTTACTAGAAGACGTCAACCGCATTACCTCAGCTACTAAACCTATGTCGCAAGCTGAACGCAAGCGAAGAGCCGAGTCATTGGAAGAGACCTTCCAAGATGCTCCACTGTCAGACGAAGGCAAAGCTGAACAAGCTAAAGCTGAGTCACTCAAGGCTGATGCAGATAGTCTACTAGTCGATAAGGCTATTGACGAACGCAAGGCTAAAGAGTTAAAGCGTGAAACAGAACTAGCCAAGGTTGAAGGTACTAAGGCTAAGACTGAGCAAGACCGTCAAGCTGCTGTACAGAAAGACTCAGACCAACGGTTTAAGGAATCTGTAGGACAGTTACCAGACAACAAGCCAACCTCTAAGGTAGGTCGCAAAGAACGTCAGGAAGAGTACGACCAACTGTTTGGTGCTACTACTCCAGAAGACGAGAAGCAGAAGAAGGAAGACGCCAAGCTTCAACGTGAAGTGAACACAGCTTTCTTATCAGCGCTTCAAGCGGGCACTATTGCTGGTACTGGTAAAGGCATTATAGATGCCATGACAGGAATGAAGAACCCTTATGCTCGCGCACTAGGTGGTCTTGGTTCAGGTGTTATGGCAGGTATGAGTCTTGCAACTGATGTGGCTAATACTGTTACTGGCTATGCTCGTACTGGTATGAACTATGGGCAGAACATCTACGAGACTCAAGGTAGTAACTTAGCTCTACAAACTACTGGCATGTCTAGTCAGAATGCTGATGCTCTACAGAACTCTCTGTCTAAAGCACAGACCATGATGGGTAAGGGACACTCTCAGTACGCTGCGGAAATCTCTAGAAACACTCAAGGACTTGTTAGTGTTGAAGATGTTATGGCGATGGGTCACAAACCTATCGAACTTATCCGTAACGCCATCAACAAAGGTAACTCCATGGGTTGGGACGAGGACCAGATTAGGGCAAACCTAATTGACCTCTCTCCAGAAGGTGGGATGATATACGAAGCCATCATGAATGGTGACGTAGAAAGTCTACAGGAAATGGAAGGACGTACTGGAGACAGTGATGCCGCCATACAAGGTGTGCTATCTGCTCAACAGCAACAGTCTTCTCTTACTGGTTCACGTGGTGCTAAGGATGCTATAGACAAAGGACTGACCAAAACGGTTGGTGCTTTGGGTGAGGATACTGAGGCAGGTCTTGACGTAACAACTGCTGTCGTAGGTGCGGCTGGTGGTGCTGGTGCTGTCTATGGTGGTAAGAAGGTTCTTGATACTGTTAAAGGTGCTAAGAATGTTGCTGCCAGTGGTGGACTACTTAACAGTGCCAAGACCTCTGCAAAGAACTTAGCTACTAAGACTAAAGGCTTGGGAACTAAGGCGGCAGGTCTAGGGAAGTATGCAACTCGTGCTTCTGGGATAGGTACTGCTGCATGGTTGGGTACTGAACTCTATCAGTCTTTTGAAGACGAGGATGGAGGGAAGAAGGTAATGGAAAGCTATGGCGTAGACTTCCTACCAGACTTCATGTATGACACCAACTGGTTCGACGGCATGACCAACGAAGAAGCTGCGGCTGCTAAGAAGGCCAAGCGACCTCAAGTTGAGACTCCAGCTCAAGCATTCGATGTCACTAAGGTAGCCAGTGGTATCTCTAGTCCAGTACAAGCGAAAGCTATGGATAAGCAGATGCAACTAGTAACCATTGACGTAAACCTAAACATCAAGCAAGACGCAGTGCAGGCAGAAGTTAGTGTAGATGGGGAGACTCGTGTGCGCCAATCTTCTAACAACCATCAACTAGGTCGTGTAAACTAAGGAGTTCCACATGTGGGGACGAGTAATAAGACTAGAAGTCTCAGGTGCTAATGGGCTGATACTTGCTACCGACGAGCTACGTGTGGACTTTAACTACATGCACGAGTGGGGTCGCAACGACCTCTGTTCGGTACAGGTGTTTAACTTATCCAGAGAAACCTTTAAGTCGCTCACCACCAACAAGGCTCTTACTATCAAACTCTCTGCGGGTCATCGTGACGTAGTAGGGGAATTGCCTGTAATCCTTGAGGGGCATATCAACAACGTATGGGGACAGAAGGTTGTCCCTAACCACATCACTCATTTGTATTGCGTACCTAAAGCGCTGTACCTTGCTGCTGCTAATGTTCCAGTACCTGCGGCAAAGCGAGACAGTACTCTAAGGTCACACCTTACAAGTGTAGCTTCTGCTATGGGGTTGACTCCTCCTAAGTTCATCGGCTTAGCTGACTCTATTGGAGAACTTCCAGTAGGGAGTCGTACACCTGACACTACCATCTACAACGAGTTGCATACCCTAGGTAAGCAGTTCCATGTCAAGATTAGAATCATTGACGAGCAGATGACAGTGACAGGAGACGCAGGGATTCCAGGAGTTATAGAGTCTGCTAGGGATGACCCAAATGCAAATACGTTTGCACTGGATACCTTGTACTTACGGGGTACTCCTAAGCTGACTAACAGCCAGATACAGATACCATACGCACTGTCTCCACATATCCTAAGTGGACACATACTAGATATAGGTGTGGCAAGTGAAGCACATACTGTGGCTAGTGTGGCTGACGTATCAGGGCTGGGGGCTAACCTTAATAGGGATGGTGGTATTGTTGACTATGCGACGTCTAACTTGTATATGGTAATGAAGGTAGAGCATACAGGCTCAGCCTTTAGTAAGCAGTGGCATAGTAATATCATTGCTAACACTTACCGTATCAATACTAAGGGAGCTATCTAATGGCTAACTACACTGGTGGGGTACTCTTATTCCCACTCGTTGCAGGAGACAGAAGTCAACTTGGTGCAGTAGCGTTCGACTGCGTAATGGCAGAAGAACATACAGTAGAGAACGAAGTCACAGGCTACCCTGTAGAAACTGGATTCGTTGTTGCTGACCATGCTATCAAGAAGAACAGAAAGCTCGTGCTTAATGTCATCGTAGGTAACACCCTACAGCTGGGTAAGATAAGTACTGTAGAGAACTCTGGTATTACTCCTGCGGGAACTGTGATTGATTCACAACCCAATGCACAGGAGGCGCACTCGATATTCCAAGCACTGGGTATTGAGGCTAGAGAGTGTCAAGTAAGTACCGTCTATGGTATCTACAACCACGCTATCATAACCAAGTACTATACCAAACAGGATGTAGGTACTATCTCTGTACTAGTGGCAAGAATAGAGATAGAAGATATCTATCAGGTTCCTGTCGGTGGTACTACTAGTTCTAAGGGTGCTGTGTCTACCTATGACGCAACTAAAGACACTGAGGCGCAAGCCCAGTTAAAGGCTACGGGAGGCTAACATGACTGTACGTATTCCGAATAACTTAGAACATAGTGTGACCTTCGACTATGGCAGTGAGGAGTTTACTATCTCTGTGCCTCGTTGGAACCCAAGGGCAGAGACGTACAGCGTAAACATTACATGGGCAGACCAAGGTATCTATGGTATCTTCATTGCTGGTGGAGTGGATATGCTTACTAACTTTCCTCATTGTCCATTACCAAACTTGTGGGCGTACAATGAATCAGATTACATCGAAGACATAGACCAAGAGACAATCAAGACTCTTGCCTTAGTCATTCGAAGCTAGGAGGCTCTATGGATATAGAAGCTTTCGTAAGTAGTTTGAATACTGCGTACCCTGCTACAATAACTGCTTTCAATCCAGAGGAGCAAACTGCTACAGTCAAATTGGCTATAGAGAAGTTCTACTCTGGCATTGATACAGGTGAACTCTTTGAGAAGTTCGACCGCCCAGAAGTGGAAGACGTACCAGTACACTTCCCTCAATGTCAGGGCTTTGCTCTAACTATGCCAGTGAAGGTAGGAGACTCTTGTCTTGTTATCTTTGCTCAACGTGGTATTGGGCACTGGCTGTATCGAGGTGAAGAGGAGGCAGGAAGAAACCCTGTGTCTGGTTGGCCTTCTAAAGAACACGAACAGAAGTTTGAAGTTAGTAGTGCCCTTGCGATAGTAGGATTCAATCCCATTCCCAAGGCTATTAAGGACTTCAACCCTGACCACGCTGAGTGGCGTAATGCTGATAGGACTCAACGCATGACGCTATTCGCCAACAACAAGATAGAAGTGGAGTCCGACAATGATATTAGTTTAAAGACTCCTACCAAAGTCACCATAGATGCACCGCTAACTCACATGACTGGCAACCTGCAAGTAGACCAAAGCATCAATGCTAGTGTTAACATAAATGCAGAAGTGGCTATGGGTGCTCCTACCCTGTCAGCGCCTGGTCCTGGACCTTTCTCTCGTGCACTGATGTTCGCTCGTAACTTGTTGGCAGGCTCTGTTCAAATCAAAGATGGTACTGTTACTGCAAGTGTAGATGTACTAGCGGCAGGTAAGTCTGGTAAGAGTCATACTCATACTACGACTAAACCATTACATGCTAGTGGTACTGAGAACACCACACCACCTGACTAGGAGAAGCTATGAGCAATCTAGCAATTGACCCAACCACAGGAGACCTTGTGATAGGTCGTGGGGCTGCCCGTGTAAGCGGTGTAACATATGTGGCACAACTGCTTCGCTCTCGTCTGCAAACTTTGTTAGGTGAGTGGGAGCAGGATACCAGTCTAGGAATAGATTGGTTAGGAATGTTGGGACGTAAAGCTCCAGTACTAGAAATAGAACGAAAGCTACGTACCCTCATACAGGAGACTAATAACGTAAGAGCTATTATCTCCCTCAATATTAACCCAGACTATCGAACAAGAAAGTTGTCCGTTGACTTCGTAGTTATCTCTACGTACGGAACTATCTCTGACATAGTTATAACTACTGGAGTAGGTAATGGCTTACGGAATTGATTCAGATGGCTTTACTATTAAGCCACTGGATGTAATAGTTACTGACCTAGGTAACAGACTTGTTGCACGCTTTGGTAGTACCTTTGACGTGTCTCCTGAGTCTCCCGATGGACAGTTGATTGGTGTCGTGGCAGACACTATCTTTGATGGTTGGCAGATGGGTGAGTTAAGTTACAATGCTTTCTCTCCTAGTAAGACCTTTGGTCTTGGGCTGGATAACCTTTGTGAGTTGAATCACGTAACTCGATACTTCGAACGACCTACACAGGCAACTGTACGTATGGTCGGAAGCAATGGTGTTCTTATTCCAAAGGACAGTGTTGTAGCAGATGCATCGGGGTTGGAGTTTAAGACCAAGGAAGACCTGACACTGGATGATAGTACAGATAACTCTGTTACTGTTGTCGCGACAGTATCTGGCGCTAACATAGTACTTGCTAACAGCATTACTAAGATTGTGACAGAAGGTATCATTGGTTGGACTGGAGTGAATAACCCAGAGGCAGGTGTTACGGGAAATGATTACGAGACTGACCCTCAGCTACGTAGTCGTCGTGCGGCTTCTGTAATCACTACTGGCAAGAACACCAACGAAGCTGTGTACAGTGCTTTGTCTAAGTTAGGCGCAACGTATATCGTTGTAATTGATAACGACTCAGGTGCTATTGTGGACGGGCAACCTGCCAACTCTTTCCAAGTGGTGGTAGAAGGTGGCAGTCAGAACGAGATAGCTACGGCTATTGCAGCAGTTAAACCGTATGGCATTCAAGCCTATGGTGATATTGTTACTAGTGTACCTGACTCCAAAGGCTACCCGAAGAACATTGGCTTTAGCCGTACCTCTCGTGTAGATGTACATGTGCTAGTGGACTTCGTTCGTAAGAAGGGTGCAGCATTTGACTCCGACAAGCAGATACAAGCTGAGATAGTTGCACACATCAATGCTCTTAACATCAATGAAGATGTTGTATGGTCAGATGTATTCGAACCAATCACGCAGAAGGTAGATAACATATCTATCAAGAAGCTGACCATTGGTCTTACTGCTAGTCCTTCCGCTATACTTGACTTGCCTATGGGCATAAAGCAGCGTGCGGAGACAGACCTAGCTAAGGTGGTAGTCAATGACGACACACCTTAAGTTAGAGACTGAGCAAGAAGCCAGTACCCGAATGCAAGCAGAGCAAGAGTTCCTTATTGCCCAGAGCCCTACTCCTATCAAGGCAACAGCACCTAACATCATTGGTGCGATTGATGGGACTACGGTAATAAAGGACAGTAAGGTTGTCTTCGATGTAAGTCGATTCTTTACAGTACTTCCTAACACTCCAAGGCAACGTGCCGAAGAGTTAATCATATCTCAGTACCAAGCTGCTCCTAACTTCCTAGCATATGTTGACGCATACATGGAAGAGATTAGCGAGCTTACCAATGCAATGATTGCTACCTATGTCTACCGTTATCCTACGTTAGCCTTTGGTGCCATGCTAGATACCATTGCTGAGATTGTAGGTTGTACACGTGAGATACCTGGAGCTGCGCCCCTAGGACTGTTTGGTTTCTATGAGGAACCTGCATCGTTTGGTCACAAGGATGCAACTAAACCAGAGTCAGATGGTGGTAGATTATACTCACTAGGTGAACAACTGGTCGGGGACTTACGACTAACAGATGAAGAGTTGAGACGATACATACAAGCTCGTATTATTGTTAACACTCAAATCCCTACAGTAGATATGCTGTACGCCTACACTGACCTATTGTATGGCAGTGAAGACCCACGTTGGGAACTGCGAGAGGCTTATGCTAGTAACTCTGCGGATACTTGCAAGGCTGATATGCACTTCAACGGGTACTTGAATATACAAGAGAGAGCTTTCTTCTCTGCTGTGTATCTCAGGTTCAAGGTATCGGGTGTGAAACTAACCTTGTCTGATACGTCAGGTGACATCGAACTACTACAACCATAGGAGGACTTATGGCAGAAAGATATAACTTGAAAGATATCTGGGCAGGTAACGCTCCTTCTAGTGAAGTGGTAGACCCTGATACAGATACAACGCATCCTATCTATAGCCCAACTCGCTATGCAGATGGGTGGGACTACACCACTGGTGTTCCTACTGCGAACAAGCAACCTCATGAATGGCGTAACTTTATGTTACAACGTACCATGACTCGCTTCTACTACTTGGCTCAGTCAGGTACAGCAGGTTGGCATCCGCTTACCACATACAAACCAGAGGCAATAGCTTGTGGTTCAGATGGCAACAACTATAAAGCAACTAAGGTTGTAGTAGGTGTTGACCCTGTAGGTGATAATACTGGTGCATGGGTTGGTGACATACAGTTGAACGAATCAGCCAGTGCGCTGTTAGCTAAGATACAAGTCATACAGGACAACTTAGATAACCACGAAGCTGACCGAGCTAACCCACATACCGTACAAGCTAATCAGTTTGCTCATGGTGTTGGTTACTTCAACTATGAAGTTGACATACTGCTGCAAGCAGAACATTCAGGTTGGAATAGTCACCAAGCTAGAAAGGATAACCCACACAACGTAACCTTCACACAGTTAAGTACCCTAGGTGCTATTCTTGGTGGAGAGTTCTTAGGTCAAGTAGACCTTACTGGTGGGATGCAGATGAATACCTTCTTCCTAGATTGGTACCAAAACGCAATAGCCTTATCGACTGGTGGCTTCATTGAGTTGGGGATACACGTAGATGGCTACCCAATTGTAGGTACGGAAGAGCTTACTAACAAGCGTAGTGAACTGTTCCACGAAGGTAACTATGACAGACTCCGAAGTGCGGAAGAAGTCTTGCATGCCCTACCTGTAACGGATATCCACTTACCTCTAGTGTCCTCCCTCAGTTCTCCAAGCACTGGTGGTTACTCGTTTTCATTCGCTCGTCCAAGTACTCTAGGGTATACGGACAAGAATGGTAACAGTGGCACTGCTCCTATAGATGAAGATGTCTATGACGAGCAAGGCTTGTACTGGACTGCCAATACAGAACTAGAGCTAATTGCTACTGGTAATGTAATGGGTGAATGTACCGTAGTGTACAACACCAACCTAGGACTGGTTGTAACAGACCTACCTTCTTGGGATGGAGTAGTACATACACTAGTGGGCAATGTCGCCACTAGACTCAGAGACTTTAGAGTATACCCTAGACTCTCTACTCAACAGAAAACAATGTTAGCTTAGGAGGCAACATGACAACAAGATTAGATGTCAGCCGTATCTGGGCAGGTAACGACCCTGCGGTTAGTGTCATAGACCCAGGTACAGAAAAGTACGGCATAGGTTGGGTTGCGGAAATACCTGCATACCAACACATGAACTACTTGCAATACCGCATTGATACAAACCTACGTGCTCTTGCAGAACGTGGGATGTTCGAGTGGGGCATAGAGGTAGACTACCAGAAAGGTGCCCTAGCGTGGGATGAACTCGATAGCTTTGTTTACATAGCTAAAGTAAATTCTCCTGCTGTGGATAAGGCTCCTTCTCTGAACCCAGACCATTGGGAGAAGTCTGCCGCTCAAGTAAGACAACAGTTACTAGTTGACTTGCAAGCGGAGTTGGATGCGCACAAAGCTTTGAAGACTAACCCTCACGAGGTTACAGCTATCCAAGCAGGTACGTATACAGCAGAAGAGTTCGATGACTTACTAGCACAGCTAGGTCTAGCTATTGACATTCACGAAGCTGATACAACAAACCCTCATGGTGTGACTGCAACTCAAGCAGGTGCTGTTCCTATTAGTGGTGGTGCCTTCCTAGGTGCTGTTGACTTCCGACATGCTTCTATCGAACTGAACAAAGGTTCTGGTGGACGTACGAAGAGAATCGATGGTACCTCTGGTATGTTGATTACTATGGATAACTGGGCTCTAGGTTTAAATGCCGCAGGTACAGCTATCTGGAGAGAAGGCGGGACTGAGTACCCACTACTATTCCTTCATGAGTACCAAACTCTAAAGGATGCGGCAGAACCTAGTTACGCTGTTCCTGAACCTGACTTCTACATGCCGTTGGTAAGTGATACAAATATCTACCGTGGTGTAGGTACTAGTAGTTACGTAGGAAGTGCAGGAAGACCTTACGTGGATAAGGGTGGAGTCTCTCGGGTGTCTGCTATAGATGAACCAGTCTTTGAAGTGGCAGGACTTAAAGGTGCAAGTTCTGATACCAGACTGTCTCTAGATGCAGATGTATTGGCAGGGTATGACGACTTTACTGTGTTCCTTGAAGCAGATGCTAAAGTCAACTGGGCGCTAGAGCTTGGTGGACAACTTGGCATAGGCACCTACTTCTGGCTAGGCGGTCAGTTCGGCGATAGAACTCCGACAGGTGTACATAAGCTGTGCATGGTTCGAAAGAACACTCAGGTATCTGCGTATGTAGATGGAGTGTTGTGGGCAACCAAGGTCTCTACCCAAGCCTTGAGTGCAGCAGTCGACGTAGGACACTACAATGGCAACGTACGCAACCTCAAGATATGGGCAACTGGACTTACTGCAAAGCAGGTCTCAACTCTATAGGAGAAACATATGGCTAAGATAGGTCATTCATTTAGTTCACTCGTCTTGGCTCATAATGCCTTAGACGCTGCTACAGTAAAGTTGGCAGGAACGCAGACCGTAACAGGTGTGAAAAACTTTACAGGTGGGTTACGGGTCAATGGTAACGCTGTCTGGCACTCTGGTAACGACGGTGCAGGTAGTGGACTGGATGCCGACAAGTTAGATGGGAAGCAAGCAACCCTCTTTGCACAGCACGCTACCTACAACCAGTTCAGTGCAGGTGGCAGAACAAGCCTCGGCAACGCCTCCATAAAGAACGGCTACTACGTAAACTTCGTAAGTGGTGATGGTGGTTGGGCAAGGGCAATGGAGATACGAAACGATGGCGCTCCTGCTGGAACGGAACCTTATCGTATGGGGCTGTTGGGTGGAGGGGACGCATACTCTTATGCCCACCTAGGGTTTGGTACATACTCTGGAGTAAACAACCTACGTATCTATCCAGACGGAACCTTGAAGAAAGGTGACTACACCATCTGGCACGCAGGTAATGGTGGTGCTGGCTCTGGACTAGATGCAGATACAGTAGATGGGGTGCAAGCTGCTGCCTTCGGTAAGCTAGCTAGTACGCAGACTTGGGCAGGTACCAACACCTTCTCTGCTACGTCAAACCACACGAAGGGTGTCAACCTAGGCGACGGGCAGAACATAACTTGGGGTGGTACGTACGCCACAGGTAACCCAACTATTGCAGCCTTTAGTAACCACATAGCATTCTACCCAACAGGGAACACCAATGGCCAAGTAATGAAGCTCACTGCTACTACCTTGTCTATGTTAGGCAATACTGTGTGGCATGCGGGGAACGATGGCTCTGGTAGTACCTTAGACGCTGACACGGTAGATGGGAAACACGCTACTGACTTCATGGCAGTGGGTACGGCCTCCAAGGGCTTCGGTGATACCTTCGCGACAGGTAACGGAGGGGTACTACGTTGGACAAGGTTAGCTAGTTTTGATGGTGGGTCTCCTGCCTCGGCTACCTTTGCTGTCCGAGGTACACGAAGTGGCCACCACTCAGTGGTAAACTTCATAGCGTCTTGTTCATACGGGAGCTCCCCTATGTTGACGTTGTTAGGTAACTCACAGTATGGCTCTGCTGGCATCCACAAGATTCGTTTAGAGTACTCAGGTACGTATGACCGATATGATGTAATGGTACAGGGCGATGCCGACACCATTATCTTTGAAGCTACCAACGCTATCGCCTTCGTTAAGGATGTGGTACTGGATGACGTCTCTGATAGAAGTGGCGTAGAGATAGATGTAAATTCCCTAGATAAGAAGTTTGATACTTCGGGTACTATGTACAGTAAAGGAAGTCCTGTACACACTACTGCCAACTTCGGGAAGGCACAGATAGATGCCTTGAGTGTTAACGCAGCTACCTTGGGCGGACTGGCAGCAAGCAAGTTCATAAGAAATGATGTAAACGCCACCTTTGCTGGGAAGCTGACAAACACTAGCGCAACTGTGCCTCTAACCACTAAGGGCGGTCAACTACGTAGTAATCTTGCAAGTGTAATGTCTATGGACGGCAGTACTTACGCCTTTGTTACTTCCCCATCTGATGTGCACTTGTGTCATAACTCTTACTGGGACGGCACATCGTGGAAGAAGTACGACAACGCTAAGTACTCTGGGTACATTGTAATTAACAGCAGTGGACTACAGTACCGTGAGTCTGCGGCAGGGGCAACTAACCCAAGCGGCACAGCACACAAGTTGTGGCACTCGGGCAACGATGGTGCAGGCAGTGGGCTAGATGCGGATACGCTAGACGGCTCACAAGCTAACGACTTTGGGCGACTGGCTGGTGCACAGACTTGGACGAAGAAGCAAACCTTTGGCGTACCTATTCAAGTGAACGGGGCAGGTAAGACACTGACTATGGGTTCTTTGAATGGCACTTGGTGCCACTTCGAAACCAACGCTAGCACTGGATTCTACTTCTACAACCATCTAGAGGTACAGTCACTCCACTCTCGTGCAGCTTTGTCGACAGCTAGCACGCTTAGTGTTGCAGGTACAGGTACCTTCTCTGGGCAAATAGCTGCCAATGCAGGGTTGTCTCAAGATGGGCACGTTGTCCTAAACGGAGCTGATTCTTGGATACGTACCAAGGGCAATGATGGAATCTTCTTCTCTGATCATGGCGGTGGTATGTACATGATAGACAACATTTGGGTTCGTACCTACGCATCCAAGAAGCTCTTAACCTTGAACACTGCAAGGGATGCTTTCTACACCTATGGTGGTATTCAATTAGGTGGCACAGCCAACTATGGTCTTGGTGTGACTGGCTTGTACAGCGCAACCAGATTCCAAGGTGTGTTCGCCATGGGTGCAGCTTACCAACTCCCTGCCGACGGTACATCTTCTGGCAACTTGTATGGCATTGCTTGGACTCACGCTAACAATACCAATGCACAAGCTCGGAAGATTAGTGGACACCATGCGTGCTTCATGACTAATGGTGTTACCAAGTCTGCGGTAGGTGACCACTTGTGGACTGCGGGTAACGTATACGAAGGTGGCACTGCGCTATCTAGTAAGTATGTGTCACGCGGTGGTTGGACATTGGTAGGTAACTTTAGTGGCGCAGATACAACTCGTAACGTAGCTTCTTCCAAGATGATAGGTATGGAGATATTCATCGTAGGTACTGACCAAAGTAGTACCGATGAAATCTCTACTGCCTACGGAATGGTTCCTGTTATCTCAGGCTTTGCTTCTGATACTAACTTCAACTTGTCTATTGGAGCGCAGGATTGGTTCGAATGGAAGTATGCCACAGGTAACTGTCAGATTTCTGGTGACTTGGAGATACGTGAAGTATGGACTCGTCCGTTAAACTTCTTGCCAAATCCTGGTACCCAGACACCTTAACCAACAACGGCACATGGAAGTGCCTAGGAGATTCAAATGAGAAAGACAGCTAACTTCACCGAGCGTGAATGGAACTGGCGTTGGAGTGCCTGCTCCTGTAGGTCCGCCCACAATAGATATGTTTACAACTACAGGGCGGTCAAGGAATTGTCCATCAACTGTAGCCATCTAGTACTCCCAAGTCATGATTCCAGTTG
>JACSEE010000007.1_pt1 | contig 18997 bp, 20 predicted proteins | sample 8223141 | NCBI WGS metagenome assembly JACSEE01 (sample SAMN15634796, study PRJNA648150) | viral metagenome | isolation source: viral RNA from sea star tissue | host: Mediaster aequalis | place: USA: Alaska | collected 2016 | depth Intertidal m
GCTTATGTGAGAGCCATTTGTGCCAATTGCTTTATGTGTGACCTATTTGTTCGCAGGTCGTGTTTACTCCAGTTTCGGGCTTGAGTACTTGCAGATAGGTTACACATAAATCAATCGGAAGGAGACTATTATGTCTTTGAGTGAGTTCACTCTAATAGAGGTTGACAACACCTTACAAGTTGTTAATGCCGCCGTTCGAGAGGCTATCGAAGATGTAACAGTTGTTCAATCTTCTTTGACTCGCGCTGACGGTGTACAAGACTATGCTTGTGGCGTAGTAATCGTAGTGTACTTGACTAAGCCTTATATGGGTCGTGAAGTACAAGCTAAGCAAGAATGGGTATTGCAGAATGGTCTTGAGTTAAACGATGTTTACCTTGAAGAAATCTGTGGTGACCTAAAGCGTGAATGGTACTTCAATTGTGGTCAATACGACTGCCTAGAAGATACTGTTGTTGAACTGCATTCATTCATTCGTTTGCAAGACCCGAAAGAAATGTTCATGGACGTTGAGAACCTTCTCGATGTACTAGCATCATTCAAGCCTCATATGAAAGCCAGTGAAGAGCATATGTACTCATTCGCAGGTTACATCAACCACAACCATCCCGCTCTTTACAACAAGCTGAGTGACTTACCTAGAACTTATGGTGACTTACAAATCGCGTTGTATGGCGAAGACCGTGATGGAATGCCGTTCTAAGGAACAGTTATGCAAGTTAATTTACCTATTGCTGTAGGAGTCTATGACTCTCAAGGTAATGACTTAGGTCATATTGTTGACAGTGTTGAAATGGGTTCAAACAACGAAGTAGTAGTCAGTGTTGACTTACTTAAGTTTGAGCAATCAGTTGAAGCACGTGTGCGTGAAGAAATCGCTACGAAGATGCAAGTCCATATTAATGGTATTGCTGAATCGTTAGAGTAGGTGGACGGCTCTGTATCGGAGCTGACAAACCGTACTGGAGCTATCCAGTTGTGATGGTTGTTCAATATCATATGTAAAAGCAACATGTTGGGAGAGTAGAGTCCCTTCAAATAGTAGAGTGAGTAGTAGTCCTCAGAGGTACTGGACAGAGTTGTGAGAGCTTGTCACTAACTACGAACTTGGGAGCAAAGCAGACTCCTTAAACCTAGTACTTGCAAGCGAACCATCTTCCTATTGCATAGGTGGTAAGCCCTAAGTTTAACAAGTAGTGAGTCCCTACTAGACTATCAAAACTCAAGTAGGCGCGTTCCCTCCAAGCGTACGAGGTAATAGAGGAATACTGTAACCATGCGGAACCTCATGAAGAAGTAACTGGTAGTCGAATGTTGGTGGACTTTAAAACCAACAGCACTGCTGTATCAAAGGTGTCTAAACGGATACGTAAACAAGAGGTGGCACTGCCTTCTCCAGAGAGTCTCTAGGTCTCTGACAAACTATTTAGATGCACCTTGGTAACTGGTGGGTAAAATAAGTTATGTAGATGAAGTCTGCTCCTACTAAACAAGGCAGTCCGTGTGAGTGTTTTACGATTATAGGGTTAGCACCGAAAATAACAAACCCTACCAATTCTATGGGGACTACTATGGTAGTACGATGGGATAGACTCCTGCGTGTTGGTTCGAATCCTCACGTCCCCCCTGCCTGAGTAAACGCAATGAAACTACTCAACTCAACTAGCTAGAGTCTAACAGTCAAGTATGCTCGGCGTGCTTGTAAAATCTGGAGCCGACCAAATTCGTGGCGAAGCTGTTACCGCTTAACCGTAGGAACAGTACGTGGATAAGCATTCCTCCTTATGCTTGGAGAGGTTAAATTCCTTCAAGGAGACAATTTACGTAGCAGTGGCACATACGGAGTTATTCGAAATGTCATTGCTACAACCAAATCCTTAACGGGTGTTTTTGTGTTGACTGCTATGTCAATATCATGACCCTAGGAGCGTGTGGGGAATATAACTGCTTCAATCAGGCTCGTGTTGGAATAACACTCTTCGGAGTTAAAACTTGACCCTACTAGACCACGATACAAAGTACCGACCGAATTGGTGGTAGGCGCTCCCTGTTACGAAAGGGAAGGTAGGTGAGTGACTGTAAGACTAATGGACTTTAAAACCATAATACGGGCGTCTCTCTGTTTCTTGCTGGTTGCAGAGAGATTGCTTGTATGACACTTAATTGAGGGGGAGACCGTCCTTAGTTGTATAAGAGATAAGTATGTGTATTGCGTATTCAGAATAGGGCAGTGCTAGCCCTTAGTATCGGCGGATGGCAAGCTACCTTGAACAAGCTACGGATAAGCTCCGTTGGCGTACTCAATACAGATACTTAACGAAGGAGGAAGTATTATGGCGGGAGCGTGCGTAGAACGTCTTCATCATGATGACCCTAGCTGTAAAGCTACAGGAGATTCCATACAGGTCTTCTTGAACCCAGATGGCACTTATAGTGGCTTCTGTTACCAACATGACTGTATGAAATACATTGCCGACCCTTATAAGGAAGGTAGTGCCCCTGACCCTAAGAGTATTGTAGTAAAGACTCCCGAGGAGATTCAGGAAGAGATAGACGAGATTCGTTCTTGTGTGCTAGTACCTAATGATTATCGAAAGATACCCAAGCAGTATTGGCATAACGCAGGAGTGCGCCTTGTTATTAGTGAGTACGATGGTAAGACTCCCTATGGCATAGCACATCCCTACACCAAGCATAATAAGCTAACAGGCTATAAGATTAAACTCTTTGAGCGTAACGCCAAGGGCAAACGTCCTCAATGGTCTGTAGGTGCTGTACGTGGTGCTGACCCTTACAATTGGCACAAAGCCAAGAAGATAGGTGGTCAAATCCTGTATATCACAGAAGGTGAAGAAGATTGTTTATCTCTACAGTATATCTTACGTGCTGGTAATGTTGGTACCAAGTACGAGTCATTAGAATATGCTGTAATCTCATTACCTAATGGTGTTGAGTCGGTAACTTGTTTAGGCGAGTATGCAGAAGAGATAATGGAGCGATGGGATAAGGTAGTATTCGTCTTTGATGACGATGATGCTGGACGTACCGCAAGCCGTAAAGGTAAACATTATCTACCAGATGCGTATGAAGCTAAACTACCTGAGAAGGATGCAACAGATTGTGTTAAGTCTGGTAAGCTCAAGGCAGCTAGAGAGGCAGTAGTCTTTCGTGCAGCCAAGAAAGTACCAAGCTCAGTTAAGAAGTTCAGTAACGTAATTGAAGAAGCTATGGAAGTCGTAGAAATGGGTAAATCATTCCCATGGAACGTGGTGACTAAAGCTATCTTTGGACAACGTAAGCCTAACCTTATTGGTTTAGGTGCTGGTACTGGTCTTGGCAAGACAACTCTATTGCATGAGTTAGCGGCTTGGAATGCGAAGAAACATGGTTGGAGAACTCTAGGTATTTACATGGAGGAAACCAACGCTGAGTCATTGCGTTACATTTGCGGTAAGGTAGATAACGTGCCTTATAATACACCCGAGCTAGACTACGATAAAGAACAGCTACGTATCACTGCTTCAAACCTAGAGCCTTACATTGACCTATGGGATTGTGAGAACAACGGTGACCCCGAGGAAACTTGGGAAGCTATGAAACGTACTATTCGGCGCGTAGGTACAGAGTATGATGTAGTCCAACTGGATAACATTACAACTCTTAGTGAAGGTTTAGATGGTAGTGAAAAGAACAACTTCATTGCCAAGGTAGCTAAGGAGTCAGCAGACTTGAGCTTAAAGTTCAACTTGCAGATAATCCTCGTTAGTCACCTTAATGCTCCACCTAAAGGTCAGCGTCCTCATGAGAACGGTGGTGTAGTACATGAGAGTCAGTTTACTGGTTCACGTGCATTACAACGATACTGTACACTTATGATGGGATTCGAGCGTAACAAGTACGCTATTGACATTAACTGTTCATTTATCACTTGTTTCAAAGTGCGTAAAGCAGGCAAGACATTCCGAGTTAAAACTTACTATGATGAAGCCACTGGCAGACTCATACAAAAGCATTGGGACGACGAGCTATACAAAGATGATAAAATAAAGATGTAGGTAATTATGACTGTATCAGCTAGTGATATTGAAACTACTGGTCTCATAGCTAACATGCAGAAACAGCGCAAGGACTATGAAGCAGGTGTTGAGGGTTCATTCCCTCCTCGTTTGCATAACATGGGCTTTAAGCATATGCACAATGGGCATGAGATTTGTTTCTCTAATGGCTTCAACGTACTCAAGGAGGCAATCTGCGAGGACATGAGACCTTTAGAGGAACTACAGGGCTACCTTAATGAAGGACATACCTTGCTAATGCATAACGGTATTACCTTTGATATGGAAGCTCTTAAGTTCCTCGGGTACGATGTAAGTAAAATCAAGCTAGTTGACACACTCGCTATATCTTGGTTCTTACATCCTAAGCAGAAGCGACACGGCTTAGAGATTTGGGGTGAACACTTTGGCGTACCTAAGCCTCCTATCACAGACTGGATTAATGGCGACCAAGAAGTCTATAACAATCGTGTTATGATGGACTGTAAGATTCAGTACCAGTTGTGGAAGGAACAGGATGAAATGCTTACTGCTATATACGGGACTCAACCTCATGAGAAACGTAAGCGTAAAGAATTCATCCAGTACCTAATGTGGAAGATGCACCAACAGAGAATCCAACAGAACAACCGTTGGAAGCTTAACAAGCCCAAAGCTGAGAAGATGCAAACTCAGTTGGAGGCAGACAAAGCTGCTCGTTTCGCAGAGCTTACTCCACATATGCCGAAGATACCTGTTAAGCAAGTCAAAACAAGACCTGCTAAACCTTTCAAGAAGAATGGTACATTAAGTGCCACAGGTGTTAAGTGGGCTGGTCTCTGTAAGGCAGCTGGGAAAGACTTCGATACATTCCGAGGCGGTATTACAATCGTTAAAGAACGTAAAGATGGCAACCCTAATGCCCCTCAACAGGTTAAAGATTGGCTGTTCTCCCTAGGTTGGGTGCCTGAGACGTTTGAGTTTAAGCGTAACAAAGAAACTGGAGATACCCGACAAATCCCTCAGATTAACATCAAGAACTCTGGTGGGTTAGTGTGTCCGTCAATCGAGCGAATGATTGAAGACCACCCCGGATTAGGTCTTGAGCAGTTAGTCGGCTTGGGTATCGTTAAACACCGTCTTGGGCTTGTAAACGGCTTCCTACGTGATGTAGATGAAGATGGGTACATACTGGCACGTTGTAACGGCTTTACGAATACTCTAAGGCTCAAACATGCAGAGTTGGTTAACCTGCCTAGTTCACGCGTACTATACGGAGAAGACCTACGTAGTATGCTAGAAGTAGAAGAAGGGTACTTGAACTTAGGAGCTGATTTATCCTCACTAGAAGATAGAGTAAAGCATCACTTTCAAATCCCGTTAGACCCTGAGTATGTTAAGACACAGCTAGGTGAAGATTATGACCCTCATATGTACATTGCTGTACAAGGGAACATCATGACTCAAGCCCAGTATGACGACCATATTCTGTATGAGAAAACAGAAGGCAAAGAAGGTAAGAAACATAGTAAGCTACGTAACTTAGGTAAGGGTACAAACTACTCTTGTCAATATGGTGCTGGTGCTGCTACTGTTGCCCGTAGTGCAAAGTGTTCGCTAGAAGTAGCTAAGACACTGCATGCGGCTTATTGGGCAGCTAACTGGACTATCAAAGAAATTGCTAACATGCAAACAGTTAAGGAAGTCAATGGAGTTAAGTATCAACTTAACCCTATCAATGGTTTCTGGTACTGGTTGAAGGCAGACAAAGACCGTTTCTCTACCTTGTGTCAAGGTACTGGTGCCTACGTGTTCGACGTATGGTGTGAAATGGTAAATGAGGTATCTCTTGAACGCTACGGAAGAGAGTTCCCTCTTATTGCTCAGTTCCATGATGAACTAATCCTTAAAGTACGTGACACTGAAAAGTCTCGTGCGGCTTGGTCATCTGTAATGGAAGAAGCAATGTTAAGAGTTAACCGTAAACTCGGACTTAATCGTGATATGGCTAGTGACGTACAGTTCGGTACTAACTATTCACAAATACATTAAATAATATATTCTATAGGAATTACTCAAATGGCTTTTAAACGCGCTAAACAAAGCACTGGCGGTGCTGCACTTGCTGCTCCTGTACTAGATGCAGGTTCTTACCACGCACGCCTTGTGCACATTATTGACTTGGGCTTACAACCTGGCTCTCCATCGTACCCTGACCCTAAGCCTCGTCTTAAGTTCACGTTCGAACTAATGGACGAGTTCTGCTTCGAGAAAGCGGAAGACGACACCTACGACGAAGATGCTCCTTTACTGGACAAGCCTCGTTTCTTCCACTACGAATGTACTTACAATCGTGATGGTTACATGGGTGAGAACTCTAACATTTACCCAGTGATGCAAACGCTATCACCTTCATTCTTGAAGAACGGTAACATGGAAGAAGAACTTGGTGACTTACTTGGTCGTCCTGTTAATGTTGTACTATCTAAGTACATCAAGTCTGGTGGCAAACGCAAAGGTCAAGAAGACAACAAAGTTACTGGCATTGCTCCAATGAAGAAGAAAGAATTTCTTACATTGAAAGTAATGAAAGAGAACGGTTCACCTGCTAACCTTGAGTTAGTAAACGAAGCGTACTTCTTTGACTTAGACGAGCCAACTGTTGAAGTGTTCAACAAGCTTACTAAGGGCAACCAGTACTGTGACCAAGATAAGATTAAAGCATCTAGCGAATACGCTGGCTCTAAGCTTGCTATCTTACTAGGTGATATGTCTGAACCTGCTAAGCAGAACGAAGCTTCTACTGGCACTCCTACTCAAGAAGAAATGGATGCCGAAATTGCACAACAAGAAGCTGATTTAGATGCTCTTGGTAATGCAGAAGCCGAAGAAGCTCTAGCCGCTCAACAAGCTAAAGCCGCTGAACCAACTACCGAAGATGCTGACGACGACATCTTTTAATAAGTAGTGACTATAACCCATAAGCCTTCCTTTCATTAGGAGGGCTTATTTTTATACTCATTTTAACAAGGAGAACCCTATGGCTGAATGGCCTCGTGAACCTCAATTGGGACTACTAGATGGCGACCTGTTAGTATTCCAAGTATGTGCGGCAGTAGAGTACAACAAAGACCCTGCTGATGTAAACTTTGATGATATAGCTCGTGCTATACATCGTAAAATCTTAGCTATCAAAGCTTCGATAGGTGCAGAACAATTAACTGTGTTCTTCTCCAGTAGTAAGAACTTCCGTCATGTCTTGAAGCCAGTCTACAAGATGAACCGTGATGAAACCTTTGAAACCTCTGATGGTATTGTACATCGTGATGTTGAAGTGGCAAAGAAGCATCAACGTAGCTTAGGTGAAATCTTTGAGTTGAAGCACTCAGAAGCTAGCTGGCGTCCGTATAACTTGAAGAACGGTGTAGCGTATGTTAAAGCATACTTTCATTGTATCCAAGTAGATGGGCTAGAAGCTGATGATTTGCTCAAGGTATACCAAAAGAGTGATGGTAGTACATGTATCATTACTCAGGACAAAGATTTGTTGCAGTGCCAAGGTTCTCACTACCGTTGGGAAACAGGCGACCAAGGCGAAGTACGTACGTTTGTTGAAGGAGCAGGAGAGTTGTATCTCACTCTTAAAGCTGATAGCTCTACAGACAAAGGTAAGCGTGCTATCCAACTTGCGCATAAGAAGACTCCTAACTTCGTGCACATCGAGTCAAAGGTCAAGACGCCTAAGAAAGAAGTCAAAGGTAATGGACCTCTGTGGTTCCTGTACCAGTGTCTTATAGGTGACCCGACTGATGGCATTATGGGCTGTGGTCAACGTATCAAGTACATTGTTAAGTCAGGCGCTAAAGCAGGCATGGCTGAGTTCAAACGTGATGGCATCGGCCCTATTGAAGCGTATGAAACTCTACAGTACTGTAGTACTTACAACGAAGGCTTGATTGAAGTAGTCAAGAAGTACAAAGAAGTCTTTGGTCAGAACTGGGAAACCGCTCTTACCTTAGAAGGTCGTTGTGTCTTCATGGTCAAGAAACTCGTTGATGGTAAAGCGCTTATGTGGCATCCATCTGGTAAGAAGGAATGGTACGACTTAGAAGCGAAACGCTTATGTACGGATATTTAGGCTCTAGTGAAGATGCCTTGTACCGTTGGTTAGATTCCAACCTTAGACGAGTATGGGTTAAACACCCTGCCCGTCTAGGGCTTATCCAGTCAAAGCGTTACAAGAAGCTTGGTAAGTCTAAGCGTGGCAACATGATGATGTTATGGCACATTACTTGTTACCATTGCAAACAACCTACTATCGCCTCAACCATAGAAGTAAACCATAAGAGTACTGTGCTGTCCATAAAAGACTTTGGTCGCTATTGCTCTAATCTATTCTTAGTTGGGGAGGGAGACCTTGAACTCCTTTGCAAACCTTGCCATGAGATTATAACCTACATGGAACGTTCTGGGATGAACTATGAAGATGCAAAGCTTGAGAAGAAGGTCATCAAATTCGCCAACCTACCTGCTAAGGCGCAGAAGGCTAAACTGGTTAAGGCAGGAATCGGTATTGAAGGAAGGTCTAATGAAAAGCAAAGAAAAGATGCCGTTAGGAATTATCTTAGGGCTAGACGAGACGCAAGTAAAGGCGGCAGTGGGTCGTAGCGGACTCATCAAACATGTAAAGGGTGGTGTCTACAAGATGCTATCCTTTGTAGAGTTTAAGCTATCTGGCACTTGGTACTCTGGTGCTCGTTACCAAGATGTAGAGTCTGGGTTAGAGTACGTACGAGAGTTCGATGGCTTTGGTAAGTTCGTTACGCTAGAAGAGGTCGAGACCTTTGTGGCAGAGCAAGCCATTGCAGCAGGTGGAACATTACCTGCAGGTGAGTACTCTTGTACGGATGCCAACGGCAGACCAGACCTCCACTTCAAGATAGAGAAGGGCGGTCGCTTATACGTCATCAATGGTGCTTGGTATGGCAAGCTAGATGCAAACAACGTGTTGACTATCTCCTACACCAAGAAGAAAGTACAACTTAACAACATCGTCCCTAAAGGACATAAAGACTTCTGGAGTTATTAAATGACAACTAAAAAGTTAGACTGTGGGAAGAGCTACATCAAGGCTCATAACCACAATGACACTGACCTAAAGGGTGAGTGGGTTGTGTACATAAAGATTGATGGCGTACGTGCTATGCGTAAGCTAGATGGTCGAGTAGTGTCACGTAACGATAAGCCACTGTTCAACCTAAATGGTCTCTCGTTCCAAGATGCAGAAATCTATCGTAAAGATTGGAATACTTCTGTTAGCCTTGTTCGTACTGAGACGTACATGAAGGTCAACCAAGAAGATGTATACGAGCTTACAGATGGCAATGTAGACCCTCGTTTGTATCTTGGTACAAAGACTAATCCTACTAACGCATGGCTAACAGCTATGATGGAAAAGTACGTTGCAATGGGTCACGAAGGTATTGTGATTCGCAAAGGTGCTAAGTGGATTAAGGTTGTTCCTCTACTTATGGCTGATGTGCGCATCACTGGTATGAAGGAAGGCAAAGGTCGTCTTGAAGGTATCTGTGGTTCTATTACTACTGCTCATGGTAGTGTTGGTTCTATTGAAACCCAGAAGGACAAGCAAACCCATGCTGACATTCCTGACGTAGTGTTCCGTAAGTACCTGTGGGAGAACAAGGACAAGCTGATTGGTAAGATTATACAAGTTGGCTACCGTGAGACTACTGCGGCTGGCAAGTTACGCTTTCCTAAGTTCGTACGTTTCCGTTTCGACAAGGACGAGGAGTCACTAACATGATTCGAGTCTTTATCCTAAATGGTCCTCCAGGTAGTGGTAAAGATACTATTGGTGCGGCGCTCTTGCGTCGTATCAAGTGTACTACTACGTACTTTAAGTTCGACTTGTACAAGGCTACGGCTGACTACTACAAGGTTGGTTTAGATGAATTCATCGCTGCTGCTACAGATAGAGTACGCAAGGAAGAAGTCTTCCCACCTCTAGGTATGAGCCCTAGACAAGCACTGATTTATGTAAGTGAAAAGGTGTACAAACCTCAGTTCGGTAAAGACTACTTTGGTAAGCTCGCCTTGTCGCGTATGCTTGATGCTAAAGTAGATGGTGACGTCGTCTTTACAGATGGTGGATTCATTGAAGAAGCCGAAGTATTCGAGAAAGCGGGTATCCCTACAACAGTAATCCGATTACATGGTAGAGGTACATTTGAAGGTGACAGTCGTAGTCACATAACCCTAACAGGCGAACAGTCAGGCAACTTTGACCTCACTCTTATTGAAGGAGAAATCAAGGAAGCGACTGATGCCGTAATAAAGATAATGGAGAGTTAACATGTGGGATTATATCTTACTTGCTCTAGGCGTATTAGTTCTTATTAGCGTCTTACTAGGTCTTGCGTTCCGTCCTAGCTATCACAAAGATTTGTATGATGGTAATGACATGTGTGCGCACGTAGCACAAGAGTCTAGTCACGAACTTGTTCAAACTCATGTACCTGTAGTGGTTGTAAGGCCACGCCATTGTAAAGACAACGCTAGCCGTAAGAAGCAGAAGCGTCGTAATAAGAAAAGGAACCGTAATGCCAATTAAAGAACCAACTGGTATGGATATTATACGTGGTCTAGAAACCATGTTAAAGCGTGAACCAACACGGGAAGAAATCTTAGTAGCTCTAGGTGTACCTATGGCATATAAAGATGCTCCTCTTGTAACTGAGTCTCACATTGTACCATACCTTAATGGTCGTGCTATCCATCCAATCTGTAACCTTGTATCTCCTACTTCACAAGATAGTGTCTTAGGTGAAATGCTTGCTTGCTTCACGCAATGGCATTTAGACCGCAACTTGGTGGCTGGTGCTACAGATGCAACGTAGTTTGTTAAGCTACTTGAAGAAGTAGTAGAACTGTATGCTTCTTTAAACCCAACGCTAGAACCGGGTCATATATCTGCTAACCTTATGGGTATGATAGGTAGCATGTTGACCAATGGTCGTATCAAGAAAGCAGAGAACGATTGCATCCTTGATGACGTAGGTGACATCAACGTAGTACTAGTGAACCTACTGGCTCGACGTAAGTTATCTATGGCAGATGCTTGGCTTGCTGCTTGGGATGACATCAAAGGTCGTACAGGCATGATGATAGATGGCGTCTTTGTTAAAGAAGCTGACCTATCAGAAGGTGACTTTGAAGAACCACCACGGTTTGACAAAGACTAAGTAATTTGGAGTTCCTTCGTAGCGGGAGGGCTCTTTCATATACTAACCAGTATATCAAAGAGGAGTACCCATTGATTACTATACCTAAAATCTTCCAGAAAGAGGAAGTGAAGGAGGAGCAGAAGAAGTCATATATAGATATGGCGCACCCTCTCCGACCCTTCTTAGAGATAGAAGGTCTAACACCTGAGCCAGAAACAAAGGCTTTATTAGACTTTCTGTTTCATGGTGCCTTGACTGTATCTTGTAACTTCTCACGTGACGAGTTCGATGCAGTTAGGCTAAGACGCTACATAAAGAAATGTAGTAAACGCTTGAAACGTAACACTGCCGCATACAACATGTGTCGGGACTGCTTGAAGCATAAGAGTAATCATAGTATGGCAACTGAGTTCAGTACTCGTTTCATGTACTTCTTAGGCTTCGCACCTTACTACCGAGCGCCTGTGAATCAAGAGGCAATTTATAATTGTCAACGTAACGTACGTAAGGAGTTTGGAAATGTCAATTCATGATTGCTATGATAGAAGCAGAGTATATCTAGGCGTACCTCGTGATGCCATGAACTCTCGTAATAGTACTGAGCTAGAAGTGCCTCTGCGTGAGTTGCAGAAGTTCATCCACATACAGCAGTACGGTACGGAAGAAGAGAAAATCTTCAAGATACTTGATGACGAGTATCGAATGGGTTGTATCTATGTAGCGAATCCTAGAACCAATCATGGTACTATTATGCTACACAAGCGCAACAAGGAGAGTCACCGATGGCAGGTTTGATTAACTTTGAAAAGATACTCGATAGCATTATACCGTACATGCCAATAGGTAAGAAGGCAAGTGTAGAGAAGTACTCTATCTGTGCTATCAACCTCATTCACCACTTGTCAGCTAGAGTAGACCCTAGTAAGAAGTTTCGTAGACCAAGAGTGGCTTGTCAAATAGCTCCGAGTCAAGAGAAGGCTGACATACGTCTGGCTGTATGCTTCCTAGCAGAACTTGAAATAATAGGACTGATAGAAGTACGTAGCCACAAAGAAGGTATCAAGACGATAACAGAAACCTACCCTACAGAGAAGTTCGTAGAACTAATCAAGAAGCATGAGCCTATGCAGAACGTAGTACGTAGACCTGTTAGTATTGATAAAGTACAGTCTGAGTTCGAGGTAAGAAGAGGTATCAAACAAGATACAGTAGGCGAAGCTTTGGCGGCTATAGCTAACACTCCTCTAACCATCAACCAGTACATGTTCAACTTCATGACAGTGTTCCCACCTGTGGACGAGTCAGACCCACAATACCTACAGTATGACAACAGCATGAAACATGCCGAGGAATACATGGGTAAGAAGTTTAAGTTACCTTACTTCATGTGTAGTCGTGGGAGAGCGTACGATGACTCTACCGTTGGCTTCTCTACGCAGGGCTGTGACTGGGAGAAAGCACTTACCCAACCTGTACAAAAAATGGTCTTGGATTCTGAGGGCTATTTGGCGCTATTAGAGGCGACTTATGGTTATGCGGAACAAGAGTGGACAGTTGCAGAAATCATTGAAATGGCGGCTTCTCCTGTCGATTTAGAGCATGTTTGGCGCACTGCTGACAAGCCTTATATGTTCATGGCATGTGCTGATTTATTAGCCCAATATCATGACGCACCTGAACAGCCTCTAGCGGCATTTGTTCCTTTAGATGGGCGATGTTCTGGCTTACAGCATTGGAGCGCCCTATTACGTTCTGACGCAATCTGTGACCGTCTTGGGATGACTGCCCTACCTAATGTGGATGGTCTGGATATGTACGAGTACGTAGCTATGTTATGGAAGGAGTCACTTGACCCACACCTACAGCACTATGCCACTCGTAAGGCAGCAAAGAAACCTGTAATGACATTCGCTTATAGCGCAACACGCATGAGTGCTATGGATTACATTGATGAATTATATGGAGCCAAGAAGAAATGGTCAGCCGAAGAAAGCAAGTATGTCGCAATAGACAACGGGCTGTTAAGAAAGGAGTCAGCGCTACTAGGCTCTGGGCTTTTCAACAAAACAAACGAAGTGTTGCAGCCGATGGTCGAGGGAGTAGACTGGCTTAAGGAGTGTATGCCTATTATTATAGGTGCTACTAATCACCCTAGAGTTCAGTGGCCTACTCCTGATGGGTTCCTAGCTAGTCAGTACACAGTTAAGTGGAACAAGCTTAACATAGAGGTACGAGACAGCCGTAAACGTAAGCATAAGATTAGCCTACGTGTACCACAGATGGGCAAGACTGGTGAAGAACTTCCTAGCATAGCTCGCGCTCAAAGTGGTATCGGTCCAAACATAATACATTCACTTGATGCAACTCATTTACGTATGGTTGCTCTAAGGCTAAAAGAATGTGGTATCTATGGGCTATGGATTCATGACTCATTTGCAGTACATGTGAACCATCGTAAGTTACTATATAAGTTTATTGTAGAGGAGTTTATCAAACTCTATAGCGGTGACTACTTATTAGTATTAAAGGAGTATTGGGAACAGCACTATAATGTAGTACTACCAATGCCACCACGACAAGGACGATGGAAGCCAGAGACTCTATTAGAATGTACTGAGTTCTTTGCTTAAATTTGTCTCCCTTTGATGGCGGGAATTTTGTCTCCCCTTTAGATAGAAACAAGCTTTATTTGTTGCTGTATAAAGGAAGAGAACTTCCCGTCTAATTGGAGAATCACATGGCTGTCGATGCAGAATATGACAAGTATGTAGTAATAACATTATTACAGCATTATGGTGATGTATTGAAAGTCTCTCGAAGTAGAGGGATAACTCAGACATTACCCAAGCTAAGAAAACATATTGCTGGTAGTGATACTATATTACAGGAATATGAAGAACAGCTTAAAGATGAACAAGAAGGGCAAGGCTTAAAGGCTAATGCTCTTCTTAGTTCCTTAATTGAGGCACAACTATCCGCCTTGTCAGAAGGTAGCCACCAGAACGGTACTACTTATGCAGAAGAGATAAAGAAGTTAATTCAAAAGGGTACTGCCAATAGAGAGCAAGGCGAAGCTGTTGTTACTAAGTCAGATGATATTGTAGATGATACAATGTATGACCAAGTATTAAACGACCCGTTGAATGTAAACGTAGATGATGTAACAACTGCGGTAGCTACTAAGGTAAGGGAACACCTCCTAAGTAGATTTGAGTACTTTGCTAAGTGGTCTTTCCATATACAAATGGGATTCCCTTTCCAGTCTCAAGACTTCCACGATGTTATCTTTCAGTTTGGACAAGATATAGTAGACGGTAAGATATCCCGAGGCATTGTAACAATACCTCCACGACACTCTAAGACTCAAACTCTTAGTATATCTTTACCGCTCTACTCTTTCTGTCACAACCCTTGTAGTCACAACATCATTACCTCTTATGCTGATGACGTTGTACAAGAGTCTAGTGGTTACATTCGTGCTACTATGCAAGACCCTCTGTTCCAAAAGATATTCCCTTCTGTTCGTATCGACCCTAACAAACGTTCTCTTGAGCGTTGGGGTACTACTAAGATGGGTGCTATGCACGCTGTACCTACTGGTGGTAAAATGACTGGTAAAGGTGCAGGTAGTTTGAGTCAACTGTACTCTGGTGTGTTTGTAGTAGATGATGCTATCAAGCCTAAAGATGCTTACTCTAATACTGTGCGTACAGAAATCAATGACCGATATGATAATACGTTCATGTCTCGTCTTGCCAACGATGGGGTTATAAATGACCAAGAAGGCAACGAGGTAGAGTGTAACAAAACTCCTATCGTTATTATAATGCAGCGTGTACATGACGATGACCTAGTAGGTTACTTGTTGCGTGGTTCCTCTAGTGATAAATACCACTGGTTGAATATCCCTGCATTAGTAGAACAAGATTACACTGGTACTCAAGAGTTCTACGACCACATTATAGAGAAGCAAGCATATAGCCACGCCATACCTTATACTTACACGTTGAATCGTAAAGAGAAGTTAACTGCGTTATGGCCTGCTCGTAAGTCGCTTGTTTCTCTACTCGCAATGCAAGCAGCTACACCGTACACATTCAACTCGCAATACTTGGGAGACCCTACTGCTAAGGGTGCAGGTCTTGTACAAGAAGAATGGTGGCAGGAGTATGAAGAAGTCCCTTGTAAGGATATTGTTCGTACCTTTATGACTGCTGATACTGCAAGTACCAAAGAGACCTACTCAGATTATTCTGTTATATGTTTCTGGGGTGTTTGTAGGGAGAACAAGCTTTGGCTTATCGACATCATGGTTGGTAAGTATGAAGTCCCTGAGCTTATTATAGAGATTAAGAAGTTTTGGAAGAAGCACAACGTCTTCAACTACCTCTACCCTCGTATGTTACCCGAAGCTCTCTACATGGAAGATAAGTCTAGCGGTCAGTACATGAACCAAGTGTTCATTCGTGAAGGCTCTATTACTTGTCGTCCTGTTCCTAGAGACAAATCAGGTAAGGATAAGATAGCTCGCTTCATCAATACTCTTAACTACTGGGCACAAGGTCGTATCCAAGTCCCAGCCGTACACAAGCACAAGTCACACGTTATGCGTGAAGTACTTGGCTATACAGGCAAGGGTAGTGGTACTGGTAATGATGATGTAATTGATAACTTCTCAGATGCTTGTGACGTAGCGTTCGCTGCTGTTACATGTAACTATGAAGCTTGGATGTAAGGAGGGCATATGCCTTTACACACTCGCATAGATGGTCGCTCTCCTACTAATAAGATTCTTGAAGTTAAAGATGAACTTGGTAGAGTTGTAGCAACCATTGAAGCAACTGGTAAAACAGCCGACCTAAGTATTGATACCTCTTATGGTTATTACGTAGAGAAGCCAAAGGAGGCTACTAATGAGTAAGCTCCCTAAAGAAGCACAAGAAGCTCAAGCAATTCTAGACTTCATTGAAGAGAAGAAGGAAGAAGCTAAGATAGCAGGTAAACTGTTTCTTGGTGACGGACTAGAGAATGTTGTTAGTGGTATGGGTGGAGAGAATGACAAGAGTACTTACAATCGTTGGGTACGCGACATCTCAAAGAACCACGACTACAACGCATTGTCCACTCGCTTTAGAGAAGACTGGGTTGCTCAAAAGGTTTGTAAGATTATCCCGCAAGATACGACTCGTAAGTGGCGTAACTTTAAAGGTAATGAAGAAGCTCAAAAGGCTGACAAACAATTTCGTATAGCGCACCTGTTCCGTATGGGACAACAATGGGCTAACGTGTACGGTACTTCCTTTCTACTCTTGGACTTAAAACGTTCAGGTAAAATGAGTACGCCATTAGACTTAAAACGTCTTAGACCTAACTGTATACGTTCGTTGCAGATAGTAGATAGAACTCGATTGTTTGGTACTGGTGAAATTGAACAGGACCCATTGAACCCTAACTATGGCTTACCTCAATACTACATGATTGGTGGTAGTTCCCAACGGATACATGCTTCTCGCTTGATACGCTTTGAAGCAACCGAACTTACACGTTACGACCTGTGGCAAAACAACTGGTACAGCGACTCTGCTTTAGTACCATTGATGGATGTTATTGATAACTTTCATGTTGCTGCGAACGCTGCCGCTACTCTTTGTCAGGAAGCTACAGTAGATGTAGTAACAGTTGAAGGACTCCAAAACCTTCTAACTAATCCTGCGGGTGAAGCTGCGGTAATGAAGCGCTTTAGAGTCATGAAGACTATGAAGAGCATCAACAATGTCTTACTACTTGATAGTACCGAGACATACGATACCAAGACTGTAGCACTTAACGGTGTAAAGGACTTGATATGGGAATACCTTCGCATCATTGCTGCTGCTGTTGGTATACCTGCTACAAGATTTCTATCCGCTTCTCCTGATGGCATGAATGCTACGGGTGAGTCTGACCTTAACAACTATATTGATTTGTTGACAGGTTTCCAGACTAACCAGTACGACCCACGCCTAGAGATTATTGACCCTATCCTACAAGCACACTTCGGACTAGAAGAGTGGGAGTACGAGTGGGAATGTATCTTCCCTGAGTCTGCATTGCAGAAGGCAGAGAGAGAATCTAAGGTAGTAGAAGATGTGTGTAAGTTGGTAGAGAACTTTGTTATCTCCACGCTTGATGCTCAAAGACTCCTACAACACCAGAAGGTGTATAAGGACTTTGTATTCAGTACACCACCTCCTATACCTCAACCCACTACTAATGGAGGCAGTGATGCCAAAAGTTAATGTAGGTACTATCGGTCACATCGACCATGGGAAGACGACTCTATCTGCTGCAATTGCCGTAGTACTAGCTGACTCTTGTCATATGTATGACCGTCTTGAAGTACCAACCGAACGTAAGTTCAAACCTGAAACAGGTCAAATGATTGCGCCTTGTACCATCGCTCGTGTTGGTATCATGCAGTATCGTGCTGGCGACTGTGTAGGTATTAAGGACGGCAAACCGTACGAGTTGTTCCCTGACAAAGACCCTGACGAAATGGTTAAGGTCAAGACCTCAGCAGAAGAACTGTTCTCAGACAAGACTATGGAATCTGCTCGTAGTGCTCCTATTACTGTTAACCATCCTCGTGATGCAGACGGTAACCTAATGGACGTAACTGCTGACAACTCCAAGGACTTGCAGAAAGGTTCCTTAGAAGGTTTGCCTACTCGTATGGGTGATGAACTGTCTGCTACAATCGTGCTAAACGACCAAGCGACAATCACACTTGTACAAGAGACAGCAGATGACTTGAGTATCGGTCAGACTTGTAACCTACGACTAGCTGATGAAGGCTGTGACTGGGATGCAGAGAAGATTGACATTCGTATCAATCATGTTGCTGTTGTACGTAAAGGTCGCGCAGGTACTTCACGTATCGGTGACAGTGTTAACATGTATGACCAAGACCATGTAGATGGCTTGCAAGCTACTGTTGACGCACAAAAGGTGAAGCTGGCTGATACCTCTAGTAAACTAGAAGTGGCAGAAGCGGCACTAGCAGATGCTAAAGAAGAACTAAAGACTGCCAAAGACGTAGCCTTTAATGACGCTGTAGAATCTCGCATCGTACTTATAACAAATGCTCGTCTACTTGATAGTAAGATTGAGACTAAAGGTAAGACAGAAGCTGAGATTAAACTCGCTGCTGTATCTAAGTCTTTCTCTGGTACTGTAGTTCTTGCCGACCAATCAGATGCTTATGTAGCTGTGTTGTTCGATATGGCTATAGCTGACCATCAAGAAGACAATGGTTTGTCTGACGTACAAATAGCTTTGAACGATGAAGCTGACAAAGTTGTAGTAAAGAAGAACACTCCTAAAGTGGTCTCTCCTACAGAAGCGGCACGCCAACGTGCTATCAAACGTAATGAGCATAAGGATTAATCATGCCTATTCAACCTTTTACTATTAATACTCGCGATGACATGGTTGGTAACTTGTACGGTATCTCGTACACTAACTCTGTTCGTCATACATACTTAAACAAGAACGCTGCTAACAACTCTGCTAACATTGCGTTCGGCTTAGTAGTTGGTCAAGGTTCAGAAGACCGTTGGGCACAACTAGGTGTTGCTGGCGCTCCTGCTGATGCTGCCCCTCTTGTCATGCTTGGCTTGGCTATTCGTCAGATTAACCGCGAACCAGACAACCGTCCGTCTACAGGCGAAATCTCTTACA
>JACSEE010000008.1_pt1 | contig 18334 bp, 11 predicted proteins | sample 8223141 | NCBI WGS metagenome assembly JACSEE01 (sample SAMN15634796, study PRJNA648150) | viral metagenome | isolation source: viral RNA from sea star tissue | host: Mediaster aequalis | place: USA: Alaska | collected 2016 | depth Intertidal m
GAATAATACACACCACAAGTGCCTGAAGTATTAGTACAAGGTGTCCGCTTGTTCCGTTGATTCTCACTAGAACTGACGACTCGGAGATTACTTAATTTGTTGTTAAGACTATTTCTGTCCCTGTGGTCGATTTCTAAGCCGTCTTCTATGATACCATTTGCGAGTACCCAAGTTACATGGGCTAGTGGTACATATGTGCTGGCGTTAGGGACTCTAACCATAGCGTAACCATACTCAGAACCTTGTGACATATTAACCTGATGGTTAGGCTTAGTCTCTTTGGCTCTGAAGTGCCGGTTAGATTGGTAGTCTTCTTTATAAACCACCTCATCATCTTTCAATGTGAAGTATTGGTTCAGTTCATTAATGTAGTTGTTTACTTTCATGGTGTTCTCCTAGTGTAATAAGAGTAGACACACATAGTCTTAGCTGCTGATTGTCCTCAACTTAATGGTAGGAGTTCCCAGCAATTCAAAAGGTTTAAGGATGGCGGCGTTGTCTACCATCCAAAGCAATCGGCAAGTGGCTGATGTATCCGTCGCCCTGCTCCTCGAACTCACACAACTCTCGGATAGCTGCGAGTGCTTGAAGAGGCTTATCGAACTCTGTCCAAATCAGATTGCCCAGATGGTCAGCATCAATCTCTTTGAGCTTGTCGAAGTTATCATCTACCCATTGAACCCGATAGGCTAAGCCTTCTTTGTCAATGTTCTTACCAGTCCAAGGGTCATCGGCAATCACGTTAGCTGCCTGGAGTTTGAGCCAATAAACACTGGTGGAATCAATCGGCTTACCTTTGGCAAACTCGATCATAGCCTTCATTGGATCAGCACCTTGACAATGTAGCGGGCCAAGTGGATAGCCCCGGCTGCGACTGTCTAACTGCCAGATGTTATAGAACTCAGAGTGTGATACCAGCTCGTTGGCGGTGTCGAACATTAGCTTGTAGGACGCTCGCTTGCTGGTTCGCTCGATGTTCTCTTTATAGACGTCGGCTTGAGTCTTGCGGTATGCCTTACGTGCTGCCTCGTCGGTGTCGATGTTCCAAGGCTTCTCTATAAAAGCTTTCGGTTGGCTGTGCGGGATGCCAATGTCAGCTCCCCAATCCGAATCCATCTGATAGATAGTGCGTTGTAGTTCAAGCATCCAAGGCCGGACTCTCCAACCTGTATCTTGTGCGGCGTTGATAGCCAGAACCAACTTGTCGAACCCGCCACCATTAATCAATGCCTTCTGCTGTTTGTTGCGAGTCTTGCACAGGTTTAGGTTGCGCTTGCTGATGCTTAGGTAGCCGCCTGAGAAGGCTAATGGCCGGTGTGCTTCCTCATCACCTTGCTCCTTGATTTCATAGTCGGCGTGGCGTAGTGCCCACGGTGTAGGCTTGACCAGCATTGGCTTGTGCTTAACGGCCAGATCAAAGGTATTGTGGTTGGCATCGGTAATGTATTTCATCAAAGGCTCTGATGCTGATACAAACTTCCGCAGGACTTGCTTACCACTTCTAAACTCTGCTCTGTTCTCGGCGTAGATGTTGCCATTGGACACTTCGCTCAGCCAATGAATCAACGTAGTCCCTAACTCTGTCTTGGCATCACGGGATAGGTTGGTAGTGCCTAACCGTGGAACCCTTGTCAGTAGCTTGGCGAATGATTCGTGCTTCTTAGCGTAGTTAGTCTTGGTTTGGAGCTGCTTCTCAATCAACTTAGCCATTACCCGGTCGTGCTTCTTAACACTCTCAAAGTTGATCTCATCTTCGATGTGATTGGCAATGCTAAACGCTGTTGATGTGAAGGCTGGTTTCTTCGGCGACGTGATACTACCAAGGACAACGTGTAGGGTGATTGCTGCTACCTTATCCGTATCTCCGATCATCTCCAGAACAGGCATCATTCGGGTAGTGCCGCTTGCCCGTCCAACCTTGCGTTCATTGGCTGCCAGAAGTTCGTATTCGATTCGATCAGATAATGGCTTGACCCATTTCTTTACCAGTGATAAGCCATAACTCGTTGTAGCCTCCTCGCCTCGTTTGATCTTCTTCTCAAGGTCTTTTTCAGCCTTGATGCTTCCTAGTAGGTCTTGCTCTAATTCGCGCTGGAGTTGCTTATGATAAAGTTCTTCTTGATTCATACTAATCTCTCTCTCTGAAGTTTGGAGTAGTCATATTGATTCTCTTTGTTGATTCTGTATATAAGGTAGGTTTAATTAACGTGATACCAGAGCTTAAGCTGCTTGCTGAATCCACTTGCTGTTATACATAACTGGCTCAAGTTCATCGTCCAAAGCCCTATAGAACTTCATCAAATCTGCCCCGCTTCGGATAATATACTGAACCGCATTACCTAGCCCCTCGTTGTGATTGTTGCCACTATTGATAAGGCTGTATGGTAGCTTGGGATCGTAATTCATGACAAATTCGACTATCGTTGTCCCATAATTCTTGGCTACGTGGATATCCGTTGTCATATGGAAAACACCAATGTTTAGGTCAATGTCATTGTCAATTATGTTCTGGGCTGCTGCTTTGGTAGTGCCGTGATAAAATTTAACTTTCATTGTAAGCTCCTTGGATGCTCATTGTTATAACACTCGGTATTGAATGCTATAACTGATAAACATGCCTCGCTTGGCTTGGGTCACTTAGCCTTGCCAAACAGTAGGGAAACTTTGAACTGAAACGAAACTAACTAACCGAGCTTTTCGATACTTACCAGATTTGAAAGCCCACAACCTCACACGGCAACCTTCAATCAAACCTAGCAACCTTAACTTGCCGCCACCCTGGAAGGATACATAGACCGTCGCCGGAACGAACTTCCTGGCCCCCAGCACCTAACTTTACAGGTGGAACACTCTCTTGGTTAGCTAACCTCGCCAGTCTTCAAAGGCTATACTTTGCTTGGCTTGGCTTAGCTTGTAAAACATAAATTGTTAAAGAACAAAACCATCTAGGCATACGCCCCGAGGCTGGTCGCAATGACCATTTAATCTATAAACATATCATAACATAATGAAGGCTGTTTGTCAATCAGTAATTATACCTAACTTTCAAACCGTGATACCAGTGGAACCCTCACCATTTAAAACAATCATAACACAAGAGAGGCAATCTGTCAATAGGTAATTATACTTAACTTCACCTCTCACAACCCTCTGTCTCTTTCTCGATCTTATGTTATAATCATAACACACTTATTGGATTCTGTCAAGTAGTATTTATACTTATTTTATCCACCCCTTCCTTTCCCCTTCTGATATTTATATCATACCACGATTATGCCAGAATGCAAAGCTTTTATTTCATTCCCGCATTCCCTCTCTTTGCAATACCCTACTACCACCTTTCCCCAAGACCCCGTTAGAGCGGCTCACAGGAGCAGTGGCAGGAAATCCATACCTCCTCAATCCAATTTATACACGTATTGTAGCACAGGATCTCAGATTTGTCAATAGGTAATTATACGTAAAATAGCGACACACAATATACAGTAGGCCATCGGTCTAACAACCTCAACACACGGAATAGTCCTCAAGTCAAGCGAAGAATGTAATGATATGTAAAACGATAGGCAGCACACACACACGTAAATGTCAATAAGTAATTACCACATATGGGTAAGTAGTTTCCACACACAAATAGATGCAAATAAGTATAAATAACTATTGACAATGGGCACCGAATCGTGATACCTTTGTGCGCAAAGGGACTGTCAATAGGTAGATACCACAGTAATAGGTTGCATGAATCGTATAAACCTACAGCGCAATAGGTGTATACCACACACGCATTAGTGATTGTATGTATTGACACACGTAATAGTACCTATACACTGAACAATCAAGAGCAAGTCAAGGGTAGTCAATACGTAGATACACGTATACACTTACGGTCTCACACACTCAAGTGCCTGTCAAGTAGGTATATCCCACACGCAAATAAGTATAATGGGGGGGTTGACATACGTACAAATACGTAGCACCCTTCTCACAAATTTCTACCAAAAACAGTTCTCGCTTGTGAGATCGCAGGCAGGACTATTACACACAGTAAATACCACACCTATTAGCACCCACTATTTAGTCTTTTTACTGAACGTAGTGAAGTTATCTTTTCAGTGTCTAATAATATACCTTGAGGTATATTTCCTTCGAACGAAGTGAGAGGGGAATAAATAACTAAGTGTTTTTAGATCATAGAGTAGACCTCTTGTCAAGAGAAATATTTTCTTAGAAGTGCTAAAAATAAATAACTTGACTTTTAAAAAAGTTATGCTACCCTAAAGCTTTTTAAGAGATATACCTTAGTAATAGAATAAGAGTTAGAAGTAAGGGTTATTGTTCCTTAGAATATACCTTGAGCTATACCTTATGATCTAAAAACACTTATGGGATTAACTTGAGGTGTTAATAGCTCTCCAGAAGCTTCAGGAAGGGGTCTGAGAGGCTCTCTAACGCATTCTAACACCCTCACCTATACGTTGGCATAGGTTGACTTTAGAAGCTCTTAGAACGGCTCCTAGGAGGGTGCTCAAAAATTGAGTATACTATATAAGGAGCGGGCGTGCGCGTGTGCGCGATTATAACATACATTCTCTACTTGTCAAGATATTTATTTTCGAGTAGGCTAAAATGGGGTATAGTGAAAATAAATTGCTTGACAGAAGGGAAAAAGTGTGATTCACTTTTGTGAGTTAGCTCACCCTCTCCCCTCTACAACTTAGTAAAATTAGTCAAGCCAATTACGAGTCTGTGTCTCTGACTTCCCAAAGAGACTATAAAACTTACTCATCTCCTTTTCCATTAGGTTGTCTCTCACTGACTCTGCCATACGTGTATCATCAGCTGTCATCTGATCATTCCAGTATTGAACTAACAAAGCTAAACAGTCAACAATGTCATCGTGTTTTACTGCACCCTTATCATAGGTCATACGAGTTAATTGGTATACGAGAGTTTTAGTTGTGTCCATCTTCTCGTTGTCCTTTAGGATTACACTTGGATCAAGGATCAATCTATGTGCTCCCATAACAGGTTCAAGAGTGTCAATGATACGACGTTCTTTCTGACCACCAACCTTCTCATCCTCAATAGTCACAGGGTAAATCAGAGGTGCTCTTGATCTCATAATCTGAGCATACATACCACTACCGAAATTCTCTTCCACTACAATAGCATTTACTTTGTGTCTCTTTGCAATGAATAAAAGCTTATCTATAGTCTCCTCGTCTGAACCACCTTGAATACCACCTAACTCTGGAATAAATACATTACCATTTAGAAAGTATCCAACTGCATAACCAGTCTCATCTTTACCACGACCAGATGGATCAACTGCCAATACCTTACCACCATACTCTTGCATTTCATCAGAGCTTGTCCAGTAGGGCTTGTGGAATCTGTCTCCCGCTAAACCAGCACAGGGCAGTTCTTGTAAGACTGAATCAATACCAGAACCCCAGTTCACTTCAATCGGGCCTCTGTTTCTACCAACATCCATAACTACAAAGTCTGAACAACGAAGTGGGAATCTTTCTCTATCTGAGAGAGAAGTGTTAAGCATAAACTGAAGTGCGAAGCCTGCCTTACCATAAGACATCTCACGAGAGGCAAGGTCATCCATATCAAACCGAGAAGGTTCAACTGTAGTCCCGATGTTTTCAGGAGTCCTCTTATCCAAAATCCAAGGAGCTAATTGTCCTCTGTATTGAATAATCTCTTTATCAGTGGGGAATAATACAGGCCAGATACGGAACTCATAGCCCTTCTGTGCCAGTTTGTTGTATAGGGAGTCCTCACATTGAGGTGTGCCCAAGTATACGATACGAGAGGTAGGGAGGGGCTTTATAATAGCCTCAAACTCTGTGCATAAGACAGCCAGTCTGTCTCTCGCTGTTTGTGTGAAGGAGTTCTTAGGTGTTTCACCATCATCACAAATAATCAAGTCAGCACGACTACCAGTTAACTGACCAGTAATACCAACTGACTTGATGGATGGAGAATGATCACTGCTCGAAGGGCCAATGTCAAATACTTCTGCACTGTTTCTTTGACCTTCTCCCGGAATCATAAAGTTGAGTAGAGGAATCTCATAAATGAGCCTCTTTGTAAAATGACTAAACGCAAGCGCTCTCTCTTTAGATGCTGAGACAACCATAATACGTTTATCGTAATCTCCCATAAGTTCCCAAATAGCGAAGGCACTTGTAATGAAAGATTTACCTACTCCTCGAAATGCTTCAATCCCCAGTCGTTTTGGCCCTGTCTGAAGATAAGCTGCAATATCATTCTGCACTGGTGTAGGTGATGGGAGGTTAAGGTGATCCCATAAGAACTTCAGGAATACCCTAAAGTCCCCTCTAAAGTCTGCTTGCGTTAGTCTATTACTCATCTGGTGTGTATTCTCCTAATGCTTCTTTCATAGCCTCCAGCCCATTATCAGTAGTTGGGGTAGCTGTGATTGAGTTGTCCTTTAACATCTGACGAGCCACATTCAGTTCTGATGCTGTAGCCTCGCCTCCACGTATTTTATTTAATAGGTCTTCAGCAAGTGCAATATGTATGTCTGCTAGAACCTCATTAATATCTTGCATAGTTAATTACCTTTGTTGTGTTCGATCATCTTGTCCAGCCTGATAATCAGCTGATCCATTCTACCAATCAAGTTTTGAATGTCCTTAGTCTGACCGTAGTTGTCTTTCTCTGCATTAGTTAACCTTAGTGCGTGATCACCTAGCCTATTCTCTGCTGCGGTCAGTCGTTTGTCCATATAGGCTACTTGCAATTCAACTGAGTTAACTCCTATAATAAACGCAGTATAAGAACCGCCTATTGCAAAAACCATCATGAGCATAGCTATAGCATTTGTCTTTATCCATTCATTCATTTTTAGACCTCTATTTAAAGGGGAGTTTGTTAGACTCCCGTATTATAATTACCAGGTTAAAGATACTGAGAAGTCAGAGTCCGTATCCACGTTAGCAGAGTTCTGGGTATTTATTGATGGTTCACCAGCTACGAACTCAGGGTGAGCTGTATAGCCACCACCTGTAAAGATGGCAGATGAACTAATGTATGTATTAGCTAGGCTAAAGATATGACCAGCAGCCTCTGTAGGGACGATAGTGTAAACACCAGCAGCTACTCGTGTAACAGTAATGCCACCTAAGTAGTTACCATGGCGAGACTGTAGTACACCAGCAGCATTCACAGTCAGTTGCAGTGTGTTACCACCACTATGTTCTGTAGCATACTTACCTCCTTCAATAGCCCAGTTATTACCCCGGGGGAACGAAGTCTGAGTAAATGTCACTTCCTTGTAAGGCATTACATCAAAGGTAGGCTTACCACTGAACAACTGAGAGTCATCAGCAACAGTTTGAACTAAAGCAGGTTGACTAGCACCATTAACAACAGTGAATGCCGTACCGATACCATAAGTACCTTTAGGTATAGTCAATGTCATCTGGTTCTCTACAGTAGGTACGTGATAACGGATATTTGATTCAATATCTTCACGAGTGAATACCTTAGTAGTGCTAGCCAACGCGAAGAACGTGCTGTCACGAATCCAGAAGTCTTCATCTAAAGAACCTGAAGAACCAGAGGTATGGAGTACTTTACCTTGAGTTATTGTTAGAGCAGCATAAGGCACATCGAAAGCATAAGTACCATCGACGTATAGTTTACCAGTAGTCTGACCAGCAGGTACTACAAGGCTTACATTAGTGATTGCATCACCTGTTACAGTTACAGAACCACCACCAGTAAAGGTAATAGTTGTATCTGTACCACTTCGGTTCATACTGAATATCCAACGACCAGCAGTACCAGAATAAGCACTGGTTACTTGAATGTATGCGAATGTATCACCAGCATCAACACGAGCACCAAAATCCCAACGGAACCCATTAGTAAACATAGCGGCTTCAGCAGTAGTATCCAACAGATGTTCAATACCAACAGGGCTATTACTTGTAGCATCTACAATATGCAACAGAGCTGGGTATCCATACTGACCTTGCACTGGTGCAATGATGATACCACTACCATCATGTGCAGCAGGTGTTAACCAGCCTTGATCTAGTGGTTCACCATTACCTGAGTCAGCGTAATAGAAAGCTGTGTGTTCAGAAGTCTTCACATCAAACCTAGAAGAGTTAAGGTAATTCCAGCTACCATTCTGATAGGTCTGTGGACGATTCTCAGTTGGGTGATTACGCAAGTTACCATCTTGGAATGGAGTGTTACCTGTATCGATAGGCTTAGGTAATCCCAAGGCACGAGAGTTAGATTGCAAATCAAGTACCAAGTGATCTTGAGTATCTACCTCGGCTTGCACCAAGTTAAACTGAGCAGCAATAATACCAATGAAGTTAGAACCAATTCTAGCCAAGTTGATAATACCATTTTCAGGAAGATCAATCAGGATACGGAAGAACTCACCCTTATTAGTAGGTACAGGGATTGCACCAGTACGAATAACTGTACCAGCAGAATCGGTTACATTGAAGTTACCACCAGCAGAACCTGTTACCAGATCCATCTCTACTTGACCAGTTACATTCTCCAGACGGAGTACATCTACGTTTGTAGTCAGTTCAAACTGCATACTCTGTGTATTGGTTTGAGAGGCAAAGCCTGGCACTGCTGCACCACTATAAGAGTTCTGTAGGTCAGCACTCCAAGTCATACCATTATTAGTTACAGCTACACTCATAGCACCAAATTCTGTATCAGCTACCGCGAGTGGAGCTATTGCGTTTGTAGTGTAGAAGTCTTTTGGAGATGAGAAAGTACTACCAGATGAACCGGATATCAGAACACCTTGTCTCTTAGCTTCCATTATCTTAGAAGTCAGATGACGAATCTCAGTACTTTCGTCTGAGAAGTTAATCCAAGTACCATTACCGGTTACATCACCGATACGAGGGGCAAGTATACCATCAGAGTGGTACATATTGAATATATCTGCGTCGATTACACCTATCTCTGGACATTCAGTTACTACTACTTGTGAGGGATCATCCGTCCAGATGGACTGTGTGAAATCAACAGTAGAAATCCAATCGGGCATGAATTCAACTCGCAAACGAGAGCGTATCTGTAAAGCACCTGTGATATTCACTTGAAGATGGAGAACATTAGCTACCCGAAGTAGACGGAAACCATCTAAGACGGGAGCGCCCACAGTGTTAAGGCTCTCAATGGATGTGTTACCAGCACCTTCCAATGAGTTAAAGTTACCAGTTACACTGAACATGAAGGTTGTACGTCTTGCTCCTGACGTATCTCTCAGTGAAATACGACCTCTCATAAAGAAGTTGTTAGTAATCACAGGTTCTGTAAATGTAGCTATAGTCCTCCATCCAGCTCCCAGGTATGCAGGATCACCTTGAAGTGTTTTAACCGCAGTCATGTTAAGTCGGTCATCCACTGTCAGAGTTTCTAGCTTATCTCTAATCTGTATTGGGGTATCCCCTCCTGCATTACCAAGAGGGATTACATTGCTTGTTGACATATTATCTCCTTATTAGATTGAGTATGCTTGATTGATAGTTACACGGACTGTGTTGGCATTAAGTACCAATACAAGTTCCTGAATAATACCAGTTGTAGGTTGAGCGATCTCAAGAGTACCAGCACCAAGCCAGTAATAATCACCTACAGTCAAACCATGAGCGTTGGAAGTAATCAGTCCTGAAGACTGCACTTCGAAGTTATTTGTATCTATTACTTTGGATACAATACCTGTTGCAATTGTGTCAGCCGCAGCGACATCTGCTGCAACCCAAGTAGTTCCATCAAAAGATACAGGGGCTAATACAGCAAAGCCATGACCTGCCATACCAACTTCAAAGACATCGAACTGTTCTATTGCAGAACCTTGTAGCTTATTAGTTGTAATGGTTTCAAGCAGTCGTGCTGTTTGCTCTGGCATAGTAATACCTTCCAGAGAACCATCCCACCAATCTGCATCATCGAATGCACCAGCAGGGATGTTACCCTTGGCTACTCGAATAGCACCACTAGGATCAAGTACCTTGGTTCCTGTGGTATATGTTACTGTTGGATCGAATACATCTGGGTTTTCAAAACCACCACGGACATTATCTAATTCATCTGAATGACGCACTTGAGTAAACTCAATATCAATCAGTTCTTCAGTATTAGCAAAGAGATCTGTTTGTTTCCAGTCAGCACCAGCGAATACACCAGTTACACCATCACGTTCACAAGTCCAAGACTCACCTAACGTGAATACTTTATCATTTCGGTTATATGTAGCACTAACACTATGATTAGTAGGACGAGCACCACCACGAAGCTCATTAAAGGACTGAGTTGTTCTTGGATCTACCAGTTCAGCCGAACCAATGATGGAATCACGAACTAGGATACGAACATCACCAGCAGGTGTCTGTGGAATATTCCAACGAGTCTCAGCATATGTGCTGAAGATGTTTACAGTGCTACCTGAAACTGGGGCAATTGCAACACCATTCACATAGACGTTAACATCACGATTACCACCGTTAGTTCTACGACGGAACAGTACGACCAACTCACGAGCTGCAATAAATTCATTACGTGGGATAGTTACACTGCCGTTAGTAGCACCAAAAGAGTAAGCACCAGCAGAGAAGTAGATGTACCAAGTGCCCGTTGCTACAGCGTCACTGACACCCATAGCTTCAAAGACCCTTGCTACATCTTCCAGAGCAAGTGGATTACCACTTACCAAACCCTTCTCCTCTACAATCTGTTTCAGGATACCCTGCATAGACTTAGAGCCTACGTGTAAACCCTTAACAGCAGTGAAATTCAACCGATCATTCCCTGAAAGTGATTCAAGTTCAGATACAATGTCTTCACTTTTAGTAGTATTATTGATTGTTTTATCAACAACTAGCACTTGATCAGGTGTATCAGCTATAGGAGTGAGTGAGCCGAAGATGTAGTCAGCATAAGGCATATCTACACGCAGTCCAGCTTGCACACTGTAGGTATCAGCAGTTAGGTATACCTGCACCCGTGTACGAGCCGTTAAGGTGCCATCACTCTTGATCACCCGTATACGTAGGTCTTCACCTCCTAGATAGTCAAGAGGTGTTACGTGGCCTCCTGAGAGTAGTGAGTTGGTATATGAACCAGTATTGAATAGTGCTCCCCGCTCCCCAGTAGTAGATTTGATGAAGACTGCCAGTTCAACGAATGCCTCCTGATTGACTACCGCAGTTGGTTGAGGAGTAAAACTCAGTAGATCGAACCAACCAGCAGTTGCTACCGTCAGAGGTACTGCTATCCTTGGTAATGCTCCGGGAAGGTTCTTAATTGCTGAGACATCTAGACGGTCTGTGCCACCTAGAGTCTGTAGTTTATCGCGTATCTCCGCAGGGGTGTCTGAGGCTGTGCCTCCTGACCCTCGGAACGCAGGTTTGATTGCTGGCATATTTAGCTCCTAATTAGTCCTGATGATGCTATGATCTGAGTACCCACGACCGCGTTACTAACGGTGATCGAGATACCTTGACCGAATCCACAGGCTACTACGTTTTCTACTGGGCCAGTTAGACCCGTACCGTCTGAGTAAGGCAGTACTGTTCGGTTGCCATTAACATCCACTACATAGTTAATTGTTACTGTAGCTCCGCTAAAGACTCCGCCTAATCCAATGAAGTAGTCTCCGAGACCTTGGCCTACTAGACTATACTCTCCACTATCTGTAATTAATTGACTAGCCATTTGCTGTCTCCTTTGAGGAAACCCCGGCTTACGCCGGAGTCTTCTGTTGGTTTATATGAATACGTGCCCACTTGAGATCAAGTTCACGCTTGGCTGTTTCCAGCTTGTCTTTAGTAGGTTCGAAGAAATCCATTGTCTCCTTGAAGCCTTTCTTGTTGTCATTCTCGTAGAATGTTACTGTTATTCTCATCTTAAAGCTCCGCTGATATAAGTACTTGGACATAAATATGCCCCATGTCCACATCTACAGCTGTAGCCGTAACAATTTGAGCAGAACTCCCATCTCTAGTATCTGAGTTAGAATCTAAGCCTACACCGAATGCATAACTGACTATAGGTCGGGCAAGAGGTTTTGAATGGATAAGTCCACTATTTACTATGGCTCTACCCTCAACGATAGTAGGGTTTGCACGTTTATGTGTGTACATAAATGACGTATAGTTGGCCTGAGCCTCGTTTCTGAAGATATTTACTGGATGGGTTATATAATCTTTCTTCTCGAAATATCTACGGCATTTAAACAACTCTTCCTCAACCTCTGGGCGTTCAAAAGTAGTTGCATTGCTACCGACTTCCAACTTCATATCAGCAAAAGCTATCCAGTTTCCTGAACCAATAGTGCCAGTGCCATCAGTAGAGATTTGTATACTCAGACCACGACGGCAATCGGGAACATCAAATGTATACGAGAAGTCAACCCATTCCTGATTACTGTTTGTAATATTAAGTGCAACATTACTAACAATAGCTGTCTGTGAAGCCCAGTTATCTCGTGCATTAGGAATGAATGCCCAGAAATGTAGGTCATCTAGTCCAATCGCAGTGCTGACATCGGTGTATACACGTCCAGAGATGGTGCAAGTCTGGTTGACAGCCACTGCTGCATTAGTGGATTCAATGCGTTGCATGAGACCAATCCAGTTATTAACAGTACCGGATACTTGACAAGCAGAGGTCATAGGTGCAGTTACTATAGAACTATGGTCAATGAAGTTCAACTGACGTTGCCTAACATTATTACCTACACCTATCCACCTATCCAGTCCATAAACTTCATCACCTGCTAGTGGCCAATCTCCACGTTGAGCAATATCAAATCCTCCGTTGAGCAGGAGGTTGGGGCGTGGAGCAGCCCCTATTTCTTCGGCATCTAAGCCGTCTACCTTTTCTACCAAGGCATTAAATGAATATCCTGTAGTCGCCATAGATTATCCTCCTATTGTCGCTACTTGTGTGGCAGTTAATGCCTGATTCCAGATACGGAAGTTTCTAATATGACCCCACAGGTATCTCTCATTATTACTCGGATTAGCAGAGTCTCGCCCTATTGCGAATAGAGTAGCCCAAGGAGCAATAGCATCACTACCTGTTGTGGAAGTACCTACTAAACTACCATCTGCATAGAGAGCAAGATTAGTCCCGTTAAAGACTGAAGTGGTAATATGCGTAGAGTTTATGGGCGTGGTATGGTTCACCACATAACTGGCAGCATTAGAACCATAATTAGCTCCACTACTTGATCTTTGTATTAAAGACCCTGCATTATTCAGAGATCTATACACCATCTGAGCACCACCTGCATTAGACCTATCAAAGGAAGCTGCAATAGTGATATCAGTGTTTATTGCGGGTAGCATCTCACTGGTGTCCAGATCGAATAGATCAGCAGCCCGAGTTACAGCAGAACCATTAGTAGGAATGTAGCTGGATGCGAAGGGCAGGGTTTCTAACTGCCAGTTTATGGTCAGGATAGACTTATTAACTGCACCCGCATCTTGTTGAACCAACAGGTTCATATTAGAGCCTACTGGTGTAGCCGCCGTATTAGTCCTAGTGATACTGAACCTCTGCCACGAGTTAGTTATCGTTATAGGTTTATCTGGTATACTATCCCACTCACTGTAGTTAGAAAATACAAGCCTAGCTTCTACTGGAGTGCTACTCTCAGTTTTAGCCCACAGGGAGAACGTGTATGTCGTGTTGGTTAGTGGCTGGAAGCTCTCTTTAAATCCGGTGGAAAACTCGCCTATTGCAAAGGTGGGGGTAAATTTCTGTACGTCCCTTACAGTCCCTTCAGGGGATATAGTAGAGTATAACTCGAATACGGCTTCAGTGACATTGACCTTCTCCCTTAATATAGATTCTCTCCAAGTCCGTAGATTGGTACTCGCACCCTCAATCAAGATACCTTCCTTCTCAACTCGTGGTTCATCAATAACAGCAGTTTGTAATACACCACTCTTATCCACATAAGTAGCAGTGGATGCACGAGCGAATGTGTTTGTGCCAAAACCTTCTCTGATGTTAATGTCAGAGACAAGAGGCATATGGAAATCTGGCTCAGGAACAGCAGAATCAAGCAGAGACTGTTGGATAGCGGCTGCAAGATTGGTAGTTGTCTCAGTCTTAGTAAAGGCATCCACATCACCAGCATCCAGAACGACTACACCAGTTTGTCCATTAACAGAACTAACAGAAGCTACTGGAACAGCAATCCAAGTTTGAGGAGTACCAGTAGCAGACCAGAAAGTCTGATCACCAACAACCCAAGGTGATTCGATAATACCATCATCAATGATGTCAGCATTACCACCTTTAATACACAGATAGGCTACGCGATCTGGAATAGTTCCGGTTTCAACTGTTGGAGCAACACCCTTAGCAAGGGTAGAGTTGAGAGGATCACCGAATACAATATTAGCATCAGCATCCCAAGTTCCACGGAAGTGTAGACCAGTGCTGGACTGTGTTACTTTAGAGTATACAATGTAAGGTTGCATCCACATATTCTTGGCACGAGTCTCGACACCAGTAGAATCATTTACGTCAGTTGTAGTTGCTACGGAGCCACCAGCAAGAGTAGTTGCTACAGAACCACCTGTAAGGGTAGTTGCTACAGTACCATCCACTGTTTCACTAGAGGAAGTACCAGTCCAGTTACGGGATGCTTTGAAATCAAGGTCATACTTGTTACCACCACCAGCATCAGACTGTAGGCCACTAGAATTAAGTGTCCCACTAGTGAAAGCGCCGGTTACGCCACTGTCATTAGACACTAACCCATAACCACCACCAGCATCAGCTGCATTAGCTGAGCCGGCAATCTCCTGAGTACCACGACTATGTGAGTGGTCTGCACCAGTAAATGTAGAGGCAGCAGTAGGAACAGTCAGTGTGCTTGTAGCAGTAGGGACGGTCAATGTGCTAGTAGATGTAGCAGTATGATCATGTGGGCCTACTTCATCATCTTGAGCACTACCAAATGTCCGAGTATTACCACCGGGCTCTTCACCATTAGCACGAATATCAGGCATACGGATGAAATAACCACGGATGTCAGGCATACGGAAAGTAGTAGTTCCATTACCAGTAGAGTAAGCACCACTACGCCCTGCTTGCCATTGGGCTTCAGTTACAGTAGCTTTATCTTCTACTACCTGAGACCACAGTGCAGCATATTCAGCACGATTTAGTTCTTGACCTTCTGGCTTGAGGAGACCGGGACGCACTGGTGCATCATTAGGATCTTCAAGGAACCATTGGACAGAGGATACTGGCAAACCAGCACTACGAGCAGCTTCTTCAGCACGAGTAGCAGATGTAGAACTTTCAGTAGCAGATGCAGCAGAAGCAACATTACTTACTTCAGAAGCAGTAGCAGATGTGGCAGAAGCTGTAGCGGAAGCAGCACTTTCAGTAGCAGATATAGCAGAGGCAGCAGCCTGAGCAGCAGCATCGTCTACAAGTGTAATGGTTTGTTGGTAGTTAACAGCATCAGTGCCATTTGTGCCATCAGCAACACCAGTAATCTTACCAGCTACACCAGCACCACCAGATAGTGTTAGGGACGCAGCAGAGACTACCTGAGAGATACTTACATCACCTCGGACTGTTAGGTCGCCTGTCATTGTGTCGCCGTCTGTGTTGACGTAGCGAGCATCAGAGGCATCTTGGTTCATAGCATCCTTACCAGCAGTCGCATCAGCAACTCCAGTAATTTTGTTATTACCCATAGCCAACTCACCAGTCATAGCATCACCAGCAGCATCAACAAACGTAGAGTCTGCATAGCCCTTAGTAGCTGGTTCATCATTAGTGGTAGGTGTAGGAAGCCCTGTGATGTTATTACCACCCATAACCAGATCACCGGTCATAGTATCGCCATCTACATTAACATAACGAGCATCAGCTACGTCTACGTTAAGAGCATCTTTACCCTCACCAGTCCGGGCATCACCCAAGTTGATCAGGATACGACCACCAGCATCCATATTATTAGTGTTCGGAACGGGGTTGATAGAGGTTTCCAGTCTATCGTAAACCTCCTGCACAGAGTTCAGTGTTTGAATAGCTGTGTTATCAAGATCCTGTTCAGTTAGAATAGCACCATCAGTATAATCTGTAATAGGTGCGTCAATCTCGGTTGTTCTTCGAATCAGAATAATTACACCGTTTGCGGGTGCAGTTGCTAATTTTGCAATCTGATCAGTAAGAAAGGTAAATGGCGTATCTACAGCATCCAAGAACACTTTGACTTCAACTTTGTTCAAGTAAGTAAAGGGGATTGAGAAATCTGTAGTTGTGCCATCACCAGTGTATTCGACTGTTGAATAAGCCATATAGTCTCCTATAAATGTTAAGGTTGTTTCCCAGCAAGCTGTTCAGCTAGGGGATCAGCAAACCAAGTGTTGCCAAGAGGGGCGATCTTTTTAAAGTTATAGAATGTGTTGGCATCCATATCAGGGATACTACCTGTAAACTTAGCGAAGTTATCAATATATTTTACAGCAGGAATATCTCCTATGACATCAGAGAAGGACTGTTTATAAGTCCAAGGTAAATTAACTTGTCTACCCATATAACCATCTGCCATTTTAGATAAGACGGGTGATGCATAATCGACTGCTGCTACTACTGAGCCTAGAGCTGGATGATAAGAAGCTACTCTCATAAGAGCTTTAAGTTCTCCTTCATCATCTTCATACTCAGGGGAGGTTCTACCTTTGAGAACAGTTTCACGGAGAGTTTCGATAAGTGCTGATCCAGCAAGACCGAAGACCATACCATAAGCAGTTTGTTTATCCATATTAGCAGCGGAGCGTAATGCTACACGTTGCCACTGGTTAAATACTACGTTCATATACTGGAACACAGTATTGACTACAAGACCATCCAAGAATTGAACCTTCTCACCGGTAGCAGCCTGAGCTGTTGCATCATAACCCAACTTCATAGAGGCTTGTTGATAAGCTTCAATAGCTTTATAATCAATAGCACCATTCTCTAGTTTCCAAGCATCCAGATTAGGAATCTCTACACCATCTTGAGTAATGCTATGTTTTTGTAGATGACCAACTACACGATCTTCCATTTCTTTGGACATACGTGTATAAGCTCTGTTGATGCCTAACTTGCCTTTAACTCTGGCATTATTAAACATCTTAGTAGCTGCCATAGATGACATATAGGTTCGAGTAAATTGATCTCCCCAGTATGAACCACCTATTTTAACTACGTTTCTGGAAGTCTTACGGATAGCTGTGCTCCAAGCATTTGAATCTACATCCAAACCTACCTGTTCATAAGCACCAAAGTAAGAAGCATTCTTACGATTACCCATAAAGTATCCACTCTGTTCTAACTGATTAGCAATGGCCGTTCTCTGTTTACCAGTCTTACCACTCACAAGATCACGTATGTTTAGCTCCGCCACACGAGGGACATTGAAGAAGAACTCAGGAATCTGAGCAAGACCAGCTTTACCCATAGAGGCGGCTGCTGATAAGTTCTTTATCATACCTAAACCTCTCGTTGCTTCAGGCGAGAAGTTGTTGGCTCCAATCTCGTAAGGAGTTCCCAGTATATCCTGATAATAACGATCAAGATCAGAGATAGCTTTGTTAATCTCAGTGTCAGTCTTTTTACCACCCTTACGTAAATCTATCTCAGTCTGCTTACGTAAAGCAAAGAACTCAGCATCAGACTTAAGACCAGTTGTGCTGGCAATTGCTGAACGTCCGTTGATACGACGGCTATAAGTATTTCCCTGTGTAGCTATATTAGTGTTCAGAAGATCAGCTACTGTAGCGCCTTCTTTACCGGGAATTTTTACAGTCAAGTCAACTTCAAATCTCCGAGCAAACATAGACTCAAGATCTTTACCAGTAGACCCATAAGTCTCTTTTAGTATAGCCTGCACTCTACCACCAGTACCTTTAGGCAATTCCAACTCATTTGAACCTGAGATAACTTCCTTTTGCCTTCTAAGAGCATCTAAAACACTCTGTCTGGAGATAACAGCAGATCGAGCATCCAAAGCTTTAACAGCAATACCTGCTGCTTGCATACCCTTCTGATCTATTGTATCGGCTACTGTTACATAACAGTATTTTTTAATAAGGTCTCGATCAGCGGAGTCTTTTATTTTAAATCCGTCTTTCTTACCCTTGTCTCTGGCAACTAATTTATCAATAGCTTTATCTATTGCTTCCTCATTATTGTTCTTGACTGCTTTAGTCAAGGCATCAATAATATCTTCTTCAGCAACACCATCTTTCATCAAACCTAACTTCTTGTCAAAGTCCCAGAGGTGAGA
>JACSEE010000009.1_pt1 | contig 18155 bp, 13 predicted proteins | sample 8223141 | NCBI WGS metagenome assembly JACSEE01 (sample SAMN15634796, study PRJNA648150) | viral metagenome | isolation source: viral RNA from sea star tissue | host: Mediaster aequalis | place: USA: Alaska | collected 2016 | depth Intertidal m
CAACTGTTAAGTCAGCAGGTCTTGGTGCTTCTTCACACCCTTGGGCTACGTAGTCACCACCAGCTAAATCAGCGTAGTAAGATGCGATGTGACTTGTTGCATTTACCTTAAAACGTGTTGTTGGAACTTCACTCCAATCACCTTTGTTGTATACTTGAGGACGACCATCAATAGGGTGTCCACGTAAGTTACCATCTTCAAAAGGCGTTAGTCCAGTATCAATAGGTTTAGGTAACCCAAAAGCACGAGAGTTAGAATGTAAGTCTAATACCAAGTGGTCTTGTTTGTTTACAGTAGCCTCCACAACATTTAAACGTGCAGAGATAATACCGATGAAACCTGAACCAATTCTATCAACTTGCAGGATACCATTATTAGGGAAATCAATTGTTGTACGGTAGTATTCACCCTTCTCAGCAGGAACTGGAAGTGTGCCTGTAAGAACTACATTACCCATCGAATCCGTGATGTTGTACGAACCACCAGCAGAGGCTGTTACTAAATCAATTTCAAGCTGTACAGTAACATTGTCTAGTGCGATAGCCCCAACGTTAGTAGAAGTAATAGCAAACATCATTGATTCAGAGTTAGTGGTCATTGTGAAACCTGCTACGGCTGCACCACTATAAGAGTTTTGAATGTCAGCACTCCAAGAAGCACCACCATTCGCCATTACATCCATTACCATATCACCGAACTCAGTATCTACCGCTGTAATGTCTGGTGTTGCATTGGTTGCATAAGAGTAACGAGGTGAGTTAACAGTTTGACCAGATGAACCTGAAATCAGAGTACCATCTGCAAAAGATTCTAAAGTTCTAGAAGTACCTACAACGTGTTCAATCTTGTCAGGGTTAAATACTAATCGAGAACCAATCCCACCAACATGTCCAATACTGTCCAGAACCTCACCACCCGTAGCACCACGTACAATGTCGTTAACGCCCCACTCGGTAACATCTAGTTCACTCGATACACCTTCAAGACCTGTTGGTGTGTATAAAGCAACTGCCCCGAAGTTCATAGCTATTGGGTCTGGTTGTGTGCCTATGTCTAACAAGTACCAAGAGATGGTTTCATTGAGAGACAAGAAAACTTGAACACGGTGACCTGCTAAAGGGTCAAGGGTATTATAGATAACACGATACTTAATACTGTCAGGCGCTACTGGATAGTCGGAGAATCTACGACTTACCTCTAATTGGGAGTGTTCAGAAGTACGAGAGGCGTTAGTGTGTACAACACTTCTGAATATTACGTCACCCGCAGCGTTAAGTCCCGCTAAATGGAAATTAACATCAGGTGTACCAAATCCTGTAGAGGATGCAACTGCATCAAAAGTTACTAAGTCAACCCAATTATTATTAGGGTTTAAGTCCACAGTTACAGGGGTCTTACCATTAGAACTAGCAACCACCTCATCCCATGCTGCGTCTTTACGAGCATATTGCTTACCGTCAATAGGGGCTTCTGGTAAACCACCTCTTGCAAGGTTAATTACATTATTTTTAGACATTTATTGTCTCCTTATAAAGCCCTCCGAAGAGGGCATTTAGATTAAATTGAGAAAGCTTGTCCAATCTCTACAAGAACTGTATCAGTATCAAGTACAAACAAAGCTTGCTGAATGATGTTAGAAGTCGGTTGATTGATTTCTAAAGCACCAGCAGCACCTAACCAATAGTATTCACCAACTGTTAGGCCGTGACCCATCATCTTCTCTTTACCACCGAATAGAACTCGGAAGTTATCTGCATTAGTTACTGAGCAAACAATACCCTCAATGCAAGTATCAGCATTGGTATTATCAGCTAATACCCAAGTTGTTCCATCGAAAGAGACAGGAGCTAATTGAGTAAACCCGTGACCAACTTGAGTAATACGGCTATACATGTCAGCAGCACCGTCCACAGAATCAACTGGTAGACGTTCAACTTCAACAAGCGTATTAAGTTTGTCTCTGATTTGCTCTGCGGTTTCAAGAGTATCTACCCCAATGAATCCGTGAACTGTTTGAGAAGGTAACCAAGTAGGCATGATAAACCCAGCATGAACATGTTCAATACCAAAGTAAACATCACCATTAGCAGCACCAACCTCGATAGCACCAACCGCTATTAAGTCTTTAGCAGTAATTGAAGCAGCACCAGCAGAAGTATCATTTATGATAATGTCTCCATCAATTTGTCCAATCGAGTGATGATTGAAAGCATTAATGTAGATGTCTCCCATAACTGTACCAATTTTTGTCTCAACTCGACCTAACGTTGCAACATCTAGGTCACCAATTAAGGTGGCTGTTGGCATGTAAAGGTCAATAACTTGAGTACCAACTGCACTGTAAACTTCATTAAACACAGAAGCATCTTGACATTCAATAAGGACTTTAGAAGTCATCGGTAGTAGTGCAGTGATAGCTTTAGCTCTAACCAACGTTGCAACAGGGTTCTCTGGAGAACGTCCATCATTCGCATCGTCACCTGAGTTACTTACGTAAACAGTTTGGTGGTAAGTTAATAGGTTAATCGCAGAAGGACTAATTCTATCATCACCTGACAACTCTTCTAAACGTCTTGCTATTTGTAGAGGGTCGTTGTTAGCTTGTACCGACATTTCATCCCAACCAATACCATCGAATGCTCCAGCGTTAGCAGGAATCTCAACAGTAGCTCGGAAGTTCTTACCGTTTGTTGGTTCATGAACAATAGAACCTTTAGCATAAACTGTAGGTCTTGCAGGGTCGTAGTCAGGGTAAACTGATGAACCTCTTAAAACATCTACTTGGTCTTGTAAAGATACTGCTTCATCTTCAACAGTAAGTAAGCGAGTAGCACTTTGCTTAATGTTTACTTCTTTCCAGAATTGAGATTGGAAAGCACCTGTAACAGAAGTTACGATACACTGATAACTCTTATCTTCCGTTGGACGGTAAACAAAATCATCTTTAGTGTAGTTAGTAGTTGTGTTATGGTCAGCAGGTAAATCGCCACCAAAGTTACGACTAACTGTAGAAACAACTCCATCAATCTTAGCATTGTTATCTTGTACAGACACACGTTCCCATTGTGTTGCATCCCAGTTTCCAGCAGTTACAGCTACAAGAGCTTTGTAATCACGTTTCTCTGTTGGACGGTGAACAAAGTCTCCGATTGAGTAAGAACTTGTTGTACTAAAGTCTGCACGAGGTGTAGCACCACGAATAGGTTCAACAACAGCTTCAATATCCACTGCATCGGCTTCTTTCGTCTTGAACAAATCCAAACCAAAGATTGATTGACCCATAACAAGAATGTGTAAATCCTCCGACACTTCGTTAATGGCATCCGGAGTCGTAGACACGTTCCAAGACACTGAACTAACATTAAGTGATTGACTCACCTCTTGACCACGAGTAGGAGTTAACTTAGTACCTGTAGTCTTAGGGTCGCCTGAGTAAGCCACTGTACGTCTGTTAGAGCCACTAGCTGATACCGCAGAACGTAGAATGTCCAACGTCATGTCATGTTGTAGGTTTTGTTTAGGGATAATAATCTCTAACGCGTCACCATCCAGAGTTTCGTCTGTGGTTGCACTACCACCGTAGACACCAACTTTACTTGTTGAATCCCAAACCTGCGGTAAAGACCTTCCGTTGATAACAGACCATGTTGCGTTAAGACCCAAACCAAGTAATGCAGAGTTTGCATCAGCTTCTGAAAGAGTATCAGTGTGAACATAGTTAGTTGTCGCTTGTAGGTATGAAACCGCTGGGGCAAGTTTTGTACCAGCTAATACCGCACCGTAACGAGCAGACTTATTAGGTAAAGCAATGTCGAAGATTACTTGACGAGAACTGTATAAGTAAATGTCACCTGTTCCTGTTGGAATGTCGAAGAACCTTGTGTGAGTATTAGTTGTTGAGTTGTTAGTTAAGCTACCACGAGTTAACGGTAATGGTGTAGTAAGGTCAGCACCACTGTAAGCTGCGATGAAACGGTTACCGCCTCCAGAAGAAGAAGTGGTTGTTACTCGCAACTCTTGTGACTGCGTACAACTAGCTTGTGGAATGACGATTAACATACAACCAGAGTCTGGTATTAAGTCTACAGAAGACTGACCACCAAAGAAACCTACTTCATTGTTTGAGTCGTAGAATAACGGAAACGGTCTACCTGTTTGTTTTGGAAACCAAGCTGGAATACCGATAGCTCGGATAAACTCATTTACTTGTGGGTATGTGAATGCTCCACCATGAGCTGAACCAGCTTCTGTAGCAATCTCTGCTACTTTAGTTTGTAAAGTCTTGTAAGTATCATCAATACCTTCAACAGTTGTTTCTAGAGTATCCAATCGTTCTTCGTTAAGCTGTGTTGAAATCTCTTGCCACTTAGTAAGGTCAAATGTACCAGCATCAGAGGCGATAGCTTCTAAAGCTTTGTAGTTCTTACGAGAAGTTATCTCGATAATCTTATCACCGATTGAGTAAGCTGTTCCAGTAGGTGCATAAGCAGGATACGGGAACGCACCACGAACGGCATCTACTTCAATCTTATCTGCGTTAACAGCTCTATCTAGTTCCTCTACAGACATTTCACGCCAATCTAATGGGTCAAAAGTACCAGCAGGTGTAGGAGTAGCTTGGATACAAATATAAGACTTAGTTAAGTAACTAACCTTATTACCTACAACGTAGTTTAGAGTATCATCGAAATCGTTGTAGTCAGCAGCACCACGTAATTGCTCAATCTGTCCTACAACCTCTATGAATGCCGCTGTGATTTCTCTATCAGCAGATTCAATAGAAAGCTCTTGCCACTTAGTTGTGTCGAAGGCTCCAGCAGGTGCTAGGATTTCCTCTAAAGCTTTGTAGTTCTTTCCTGAGACTGGTTCGAATACCTTATCGTCCACACTATAACCAACACCTGTAGCTGCGTAGTTAGCGTATTGTACACCACCACGTAAAGCATCAATCTGTGTTGTATCACTTGCTTCGTCTAAAGCTTCAACAGACATTTCACGCCATTTAGTAGGGTCGAACACACCAGCATCAGCAGTGATAGCTTCTAAAGCTTTGTAGTTTAGTTTATCAACTGAATTAAAGACTTTATCACCAACTGCATAAGATGTACCAGTTTCTTGGTAATCTGCATAAGGAGCTGAACCACGAACAGCATCAATAGGTGTTTCATCGAAAGCTGCATTAGGCACGAAAGTGTTGATTACAACTTCTTTAACGTACTGACCAGCAAATACAACGTGAATGTCGTTTGGAACTTCGATGTTACCAGAACCAACAAGGAAACCAACCACAGCAGAGTCAGAGGTTAACTGTTCGTTTGTACCAGTATTAGGTGTGATTTCTACACCACCAGCTTGCGGGTCACCTGAATAAGCTCTTACATAGCGGTTACCTGAAGCACTTACAGCAGAACGATGAACTAATACTTCCATATTAGGGTCAAGTTGTTCCTTGGGTAGAACCATCTCAACAACAGCAGAGTTAGGAACAGTAGGGTCAGCAGCAGTACCACCGATGAAACCGAAGCCCCATGTGTCAGCGTACTGAGGTAGGACTCTTCCCGCATCAGCTTTGAAGTTTGCTTTAACACCTAATGAAGATAGAATCAACGAAGAATCCCAAGCTGTTAAAGTATCCCCATGTGAGTATCCAGAAATAAGACCTAAGTCTTGAATAGAAGAGGCTAGGTGGGTGTACGTGTGGAGTTCAGCAACGTAGTCCTCTAATTGCATATTGATTACAAGTTCATTCTCTAAGAGGATGTGTAAATCAACAGAAGAGTCTGTAATCTCATAAACAGAGATATTCTCAGTAGCACCAGAGTCACGAGTACCGATAACTGGGTCTAGGGCAATACCACCTGAGATTGGGTTACCTTGGTAAACATAAGTTCTCTTCTGGCCAGAGGCACTTGCTTGAACTTTCCCTAAGATGATTCGTTGTCCACGATGTAGGAATGTAGATGGAATGATTAAATCAACCATTGCACTAGGGGCAGTTGGGTCGTCCACAGTTCCACCATAGATTCCGTAAGTGTTATTTTGGAAACTATATCTAGGTAATACACGACCATCTTGTGTATTGAAGTAAGCTCCAACTCCGAAACTACCAGCAATCTGATTAGCTTGGGTTTCTGTTAAAGTAGTTCCATTAACTAGACTGTTTAGGTCTCCTACAACTTTAATAGAGTGTGAAAAGTCGGCTTCATGTGTACCTGCAAAAGCTGTAGAAGCATCTGCGATAGCGAATCCACTCTCCAGAGATAACTCTTGGAAGAACTCAGTTGAGAATGCATCAGAGGTTGTTGCAGCTTTAATACAACGGTAGTATAGTCCTGAGGCTTCGTGAAACACCTTGTCGCCAACGTTATAAGTTCTACCTGCCTGATAGCTAGGATATTCCCCAGAACCTCGTAGAACGTGATTGACGGGCTTTAGGAATAACCCATTAGTTAGGGTAATATCCCCCCCCACAGTATTACATTGGTAAGTAGTTCCTGTTTCGGAGATTGTTGTTGTTTCCCCAGCTCTAAAGTTTGTAGCGGTTGCAATAGCAATTGTAGCCACTTCTAAGCGAGAGATAAATTCTTGATTAATGCTCATGTAGAGTCTCCTTAAACTTCATTTCTGATAGTTAGATAATCCTCAGTAGCTACTGATAAGTAGTTAACTTGAAGTTCTGTAGGGCTTACCCAAACTACTTGAGTACCCTTTCTTAATTTAACACCATTGTAATAAATCTGAATCTTAGCTGAATCAAAATCGGCTTTAGTTCCACCAATCCCTGAGACTGTCCAAACACCACCACTGATAACATCTTGGGAGTATTCTGATTCTTCGGGAGAACCTGAGACACTGGTAACTGTTGTCACTCGAATATCTACAAAGTCTTCATTTATTACAGAGGTCATTGGTATTTGAATCTGTGTGTCATCAACCCAAACTACTTGTGAACCTTTACGAAGCTTAACCCCGTTATAGAAGAACTCTGTAGTTGCTGAGTTAAACGCATCTTGACTTTCACCTGCATTGGTAACAGTCCATACATTGGTTGTTGTTTGAGTAAATTCATACTCATTAATTACTGTCCCTACGAGTTGTTCTTCAAGTATTGCCAGCCTTTCTTCGTTATTCTGAGTGCTTACTTCCACCCAATTAGTTATATCAAAGGCTCCTGTAGTGCCTGTAATACATCGGTATTCTTTAGAGTTAATAGAAACTCTGTCATCTACTGCATAATTTGTAGTAGGTTCATACGCATCTGGAGCTACTCCACCACGCACTGGTTCAACGTTTCCACCACCACCTTGAGCAGCATCTACCCACTCTGTGTCATAATCGGTATCAGACTTCTTAGCTAAGTGTTGTCCAGTAGTTCCCCCGATAGGAACACCAGCACCTCCAGCACCTTGTTGTCCACGTTGAATAATCTCAATAATTGTATCAGCCATACTATACTCCTATTCTGGTAATATCGCCTACGAAAGTAATTTTCCCATCGAGAAGTGTAGTTCTATTCTCAGAAGGTAACCCACTATCTTGAAGATACTGCAAGTCATATCGGAGAGTATTCCTCTGGTAAGCTGGGTCTAAAAGAAGTCTAGTTTCCTCTGGAGTGATAGGAAATTTTATAATACCTGTAAGTGGGTCGTCAATTATACCAACTAAGGTTAATATAACACCGCTAGCTAGGTTTTTTACAATACTCAGTTCAGCAACACCATTAGTAAGGTTGATAGGTTCTGTTGTAAAGCTTCCATCATCTAACTCAAATTGAGAGAGCCACCTAATTTCGATGTTCCCATTGTCGCCCACATAGCGTTCAAAATTGTATTCTAGAGGTAACATTCATCATTCTCCCTATACGAAAAAAGGGACAGACAGAAAAAATCCATCCATCCCTTTTAAAAGTCATCTAGGTATTAAGTAGATGAAGTAAGTTTTACTGAAACCTGAGGCTTCATTAGCATATACATGCTTGACATTTCTAGCTCCATTTCGTGGAACTTGTCACAAGGGTCTGTGTACTGGCGAACATACATTTCAGAACCAACTGAGTTAGCACCTGACAGCGTATTCTCAGGGCCGAAATATGCACGGTAACCATTACGGCCTAGACCAGAAACGATTGAGTATCCACCTTCTACAGAAGTATCTGTTGAGAATACAGCAGTAGGTGTCACAGAGTCACCATCATCAATGTTGAATGTCGCATCGTAAGTCCAGAATAGAACACCTTGGTATTCGAATACATCCATCACACCCCATGCTTCAAGCGTTTGTAGAACACCACGAAGGGCATCTTTACGGTTGCTCGACTCAGAGTAGTACAAGTACTCTTCACGGATACGTGGGTGGTTAACTAGCTTGTCGAAGAACTCAACAGAAACCATACATTCTACCTGACCAACTGGAGTACCAGCTAGAGCATTCTTAGCAATGTAACGCTTAAGGTCTGCAACCTTCTGCTTAACGTTAGTACCAGCAGTTCCTAGGTCGAAGTCAATAGTGTTCTGAGTAATTTCAAACTCATTGAACATGTCGTAGTTAACACCACTTGGAGAAGCAACAAGACCCTTAAGAGCTTGAACCTTCATGTACTCACGGGTTTGGTCAGCAGATAGACGCATGTCTTCTAGCTTAGTTGCAATAACATTAGCTAGCTGCTCTGGAGAGTCTGGAGTACCTTGCATACGGTGACCTTGAACATCTTGCGGTGTTACGTAGTCTTTGTGTTCGAAGTATGGAAGACTCATAGCGAACGTTTCATGCTTGCGGTCTTTACCACGAGAAGCATTAGGCGCTCTACGATTTGTCTCATTGATTAGAGAGATTGTGTTAGTCTCTTTCTCAAAAACCATAGTCTCTTGAGAAATACCTTGACCAGCGAATAAACCACGAGCGTTAATCACACCATACTGGTTCGCAATGTCATTGACTTCTTCTGTCCAATCAGTAAGTTTTTGCCCATTGGCAAGTTGACGAGTAATAGCCATTTATTTAGCTCCTTATAATTAATTAGTATTTGTCGCTGAATACAGCTTCAACAGTGATAGCTTGTGCAGCAAGTCTAGCGAATACAGGTGCAGTATTTGTAATGTCAGCAGCCCATGCTAATCCACCCTTACGGACGATACATGGAGAGAACCCACCTACAAGTAGTGCTGTGTCTGCTGGTGTGTCACCTGTTGGTGTTACTAAAGCTTGGTCAGTAATAAACATTTCATCAATACGGTCATCCAATAGGATACCAAGTTGTGCGCTAGCAATTGCAGCTACATCTGATTGAATTAACTCACGATACTTACCAGCATCTTCGATTAGAATGTGTCCAACTTCCATTTCAGAGTTAGCAGCAGCAGTAGCATAAGTAACAATGTTAGTAGTACGCGCTAGACTCTCTTGACGGTCTGCTTCGAACTTAAGGAAGTTACCGACTTTATTTTGACGTTCTTGAATTTTTGGCATTTAATAATCTCCTTTGATTACTTAGCTTTACGAGCAGCTAGGGCAGCGATTACCGCGTCATTGCTTGCTTTTTGAGTATCGGTGATAGTTTCACCTTCTTGGTCATGTCCATCTTCCTGTGTAACTGCTGCTTCGATAGCTTCACGAGCTTTCTCAAGGGCAACTACAAGTACGTCAGATTGTTCAGACTTAAGCAACGCTTCGATAACATCTTCTTGAGCATCGGTAGCTACAAAATTAAGCCCTTTAACAAGGTCAGTCATGTTCGCCTTACGTTGGTCTTCTTTAGCTTTCTTAAGGTCGGCTAGTTCAGCAATAAGTGCTGCGCTATCTTCCTTAGCTTTTTTAAGGTCTGCAAGTTCTGCTTGCATCGCTAAGATTTCTTCTTCATTCATAGATTGTTCTCCTTCATTTGAAGATTTTTCAGTTTGAATAACTTCCCCCTCAACGGAAGGAGTTTCTAAGTTACCTACAGTTTCCTGTAAGTTTTTGATTAAGTCTACCATATTCTCCGAAAGTGTTTCAGGAACATCTTTCCCTTTCAATAGCGAGACTTCTCCAATTCGGTGTTTGATGTATCCGTCAGTGTCAGTGTAACCAACCCCAGAAACCCAAGTAGTGTGTCCTTTAGACTCATCATACTCTTGGTACTTTTCATCACGGTCATCATCAGGGAACATAGAATCATTTGATGGTTCTTCATACCCTAAAATCTTAATTAACGCATCAGCATCATCTTCCCACAGTCCAAAGAACTTCTTGATAAATTCGTCAAGTTCCATTGTGACTTGTACCGAAGGTGCTTTAGCTTTCATCACTAATACTTCTTGTTCGTTAGCTGCTGAATCAACCAAGGCTACGTGAGCCTTAGCACCTGATTGCATAAGCTTATCAAAGTTGAATTTAGTAACGACTCGTTTAGCTGTTGTCATTATCATCCTCCAAAGTTATTGCGTGAGCTGAACAACCCACTGAGAATCCAGTAAAGTCACCTGCCTTACACATGTCCCATACGGTATCGTTATGAACTTTAACACTCATAATCCAATCACCTTTAAGAACATCACCCTCGCCTAACTGGAAGTCAGCAGGGGAAATGTAACTCTCTACAACTGATACATCACCTTTCTCAACATCAATAGCGTGTTGAAGGTTTTGATTCATGCAGAACTCTACATAGTCGTGGCAAGCTTTCTCTACAACAACTTCGTCATAGATGTCTCCGTGAGAGTCTACAACATTTGGTCGTAGTACCACAGAGGTGAAAATTCGTTGGTCTTCGTTAATAGATTTCACAGTATCAACAGCGACTTCTGAGTTTTCCTCAGAACCCCCGAAGTGTTTATCAACAAACTCTCCGAAGGCTTTCATTAAATCAGTCTTTTCCATTACAGACTCCTATGATTTGTTACTGGCGTTAGCAGCACTAGAATCGCTAGCACCACCTGAACCGTTACTGTTTGGCATACCTGAGGCCATTCCTCCACCAGCTTCTGATTCACCCTGAGTGGTCATCTTAGCTTCAATTGGACGGCTTCTATCAGGCATTGGAAGTTTAGCTTCCTTACGTAGAGCTTCTGAAAGTACTTCATCAACTTCAATCGCACCAGCAGCAACACAACGTTGGATGTATTGTCCTAGAACATCTAGGTCACGTTCATCAAGGTCATCGTAGCAAATAAGAGGGCTATCGTCCGTTACTTCCCAACCATTCATAATCAAGGTCTGGGTAACAAGGTCTCGGTTGATAACCTCCATAATCTCTGTTAGGATTGCTTCAATACCTACAGCAAGTAAGTTAGTCTTGTTATCAGATAGAGCAAAAGAGCCATGAGCTTCTTGTCCCATCTTTAAAACGTCTGCTAGGTAAGTCATAAGAATCTTATTCTCATAACGATTAATAATGTCTCCAAGGTTGAAGTTCTTACCACCTGAACCACTAACACCAACCAATTCGAATCCGAAAATGTCATGTTTAGTTTCAGGGTCAACGAACTTAGGTTTTACAAGTCCCATTGACTCGTTAGCCCACATACCTTGAATTGTGTCGATAGCCCATTGATAAACTGCTTGCTTATCTGGAGAAGCATCTGCTGACATGTATTCAGGTGGCAGTTCAATAACTGGCATACCTCTCATGTCTCGACTTACACCAGCACCTTCTAACTCTTCATACGTAATCTTGTATTTCCAAGGTACGTAACAAGCTTTAAGTGGGCTAGTTCCTTCTGGGTTATCTCTTTGAGTATCATGTCTAAAATGTAGAATCTTCTTAGCAGGTAACTTGATAGTAGTTGGTAACTTGTTGTCACGACCACCCATTGATACTGTAAGTGCTAAGTTCTGCTCAACATTTAGTAAGCGTCTTGCTTTGTCATCATAATTCCAACGCCATAATGTATCTTGAGAACGAATTGGCATTTTAGCCCATCCAAGCTTCTCATCATTATAACGTGAGTGATAGTGTCCATTACGTCCCTTACGAACCTTAAAAACCTTCTCATGAACTGAGTGACCGTATACAAGTATTGAAAGAACTTCGTTAATGAAGTCACTCCAAGAGTGTTCCATGTCGCCCATACATTGCTTAATGAATAACTCTTGAGCTTCTAACTCAGGGGTTACTACATCAGCAGGACTTTTAACTTTCCACTTAACTCTTCTAATCATTGCCTTAATAGCACCATGAGCAGATTGGATAGTGGCATCGTGCATCATCAGTTTGTATGTGTCAATTGATTGAGGCCAACGCAATGCTGCGCGAGACTCTTCGTAAACACGACCATCACTAATACGTAGCCCGACTGTAGACATTTCACCTAGTCGAACTTTAGATGGAACTGGTTGAGACTTTTCTAAGTCAACTTCTGCCATAGTTTCTCCTAAGTCATTTTAAATTGGTTATCAGTTCTGAACGTTGGTAATTTGAAACTAGGAACAACCAACTCTTTACTCATAAAGTTAAAAGCAGAAGCTGTAGCATCAGGCCAATCATCCTTTCTTAAATCTGTTGAAGGCTCACCATCGAATTTCTCAAGCTCTGTTAAGAACATATCAAAAGTACGAGGGTTGAACGTTGACTCCACGATGTGAACAAGTCCGTTCTCAGCAGCACTAGCAAATGGTAAGAAACGCATTAGCTTAGATTTCTGAGGAGGCATAGGGTCTTTCTTGACAATGAAACCATGTTGAGCTAGGTCTTTAGCAGAGTTTACGAACTCCGTCTTACCAGCCGCCCCTGGGTCTACAGGAAAAACTACTTTACAATCAGTACCATCCAGTTGAGATTGCTTAAGAATCATGTTATCTCTATCACCTGCACGTTTTCTAAATTTACCTAGAATTTGTGGGTCTTTGTCATCGTGTGCTTCTTTAATGTAACCACCAGTAATGTAGTAGTATCCGTCAGAAGTCTTCCACATCTTAATTGATGCAGTGTAGTCAGGTTGCCTATAAACCTCAGAAGGTTCAGAAGCTGCCTTATCCCAAGCTCTACAACATTGCGCTCTAGCTGGGACTATAGAAGCTGGCTTTAGCCAAGTCCTATCAAAATAGTTTGCACCCTTCGGTCTGTAGTACCAGTTACCATCTAGTAGTCTCGCTCTATCAACCTCTGGAAGAGATTTAAGTTCGGCTAGGTAGTTTGGGTTGGCTTTAATCAGAGCAGGGTTATCGAAGATGGTTCCGAATAATGCACAGAACGATTTAGGTTCTAGTTGCACGTAAACATCATCTACGGGGTTATGAACTCTCAGTAAGTCTGGGAACTCATCTTTTAATTCTTGTGCGGTATCACGAAAGATTGGTTGGTTCTCATGAACGATGAAATAACGGATTTGACCGTTGCGTTCTGGAATAAAGAAACCGTCTTCATCTAAGTACCATTCCACCCACTTAACAACCCAAGAGTCTGGGTCGGGGTTCATCGTAGCCATACAGAACGAATCCATATCAGCTTCAGAACGTAAACGAGATAGAAGGTATGTGAACTGATACTCTGTAAAGTGAGTAAGTTCATCGAAGAATACTGCGGAATACTGTAGACCCTGATGGTCTTCTGCGTTCTTTTCGTGTTCCATGTGGGAGAACTTTAAAGTAGCATTAGATGAAAACCTATGCTTCATGTCCTTCTCACTAAATTTTGTCTTGAAACCTGAATAGAGTTTTTTACTCTCAGGCCATAATCCACCAGCACCTGCTAACTGTGTTGTCACTCGTCTAAAGAAGACGGCTTCAAAGTAAGGGTCTTGGATGTATTGTAAAGGCTTCATCAAAATAAGTCGGGACTTACCTGAACCAGCAGCCCCTCCATAAAAGATTACATCAGCTTTAACGTTCATAGCAGTTGTTTGTAGTCCTTCTTGGGGAGCGATAATTTGACGTTTAGTATTAAGCATCTTATCACTCCTATTCACTATTCAGCTTCTGCTTCCACTTCCTGTGGGAACTTTTCTTGTAGTGCTTTAGCGAAAGTTTCGATTGACTCTACACCTTCAAGACCTACAGTGCCAACTACGAACTCAACAATTTGTTGAACCATTTGGCCGTTTTGTTTAGCAGCTTCTTCTGCATCAAAGATACGTACTTTAAGTGAAGCGATTTCGTTTTGCAATTGTTCTTGTGATTGTTCTGACATAATGTCTTCCTCCATTATAGGTTTATAAGATATAGTTTTCTTGTTAAAGGACTCTCCAATTGGGAGAATAGTTATTTACATGCTTGTCCATAAGCAATAAGGGAGGGAGTTTTGAGGGATTTGTAAGATAACTGAGGTGTCGAAGAACCCTTTAATAAGTAAACTATTAATTAAGTTAATACAATATTCTACACTACTTCTAAGGCTTTGTCAAGGATTATTTAACAACTTAACAAAAATGCCCACACAAGGGTTAACAAGGTGGGCTAAGAGAGGTAAAACTATGAAAAACATATTGGACGCTGGTATCGGATTTGCACCGATGAATAAACGAGTTTGCAATTCGCCCCCTTAACTACTTGGGTAACCAGCAATGATTTGGCAGAGGTGGTAAGAATCGAACTTACCCAACAAGGTTTGGAATCTCGTTCGCCAGCCTTGGAACATGCACCCCTATTAATTGGCTGCCCCACTAGGACTCGAACCTAGAATACCAGACTCAAAATCTGGGGTGTTGCCATTACACTATGGAGCTATTGTTTGGTAGTTCTGGGGTATTTCGAAAACCCGTCCAATTCCTTGTAAGGGAATCACTCTGCCTCTGAGTTACAGAACTATTGCTTGGTGAATGAGGTTGGAATCGAACCAACATCTACGGATTTTCAGTCCATCGCTAAGACCACATCAGCTACTCAAACATTTGGTGGAGCTATAGGGAATCGAACCCTACTCAGAAAGGTGCAAGCCTCCTTCCGTATCCATAACTAGCCCCGAATTGGTTGTCACTAAAGGATTCGAACCTTTGACCCTCTCCTTCGTAGGGAGACACTCTGTCCAGACTGAGTTAAGCGACATTAAATTGGTTCCCAAGCACGGACTCGAACCGCGATAACTTGATTACAAAACAAGCGTAATAGCCTTTATACGACTCAGGAATTATTTGGAACGTGTAATCGGATTCGAACCGATACCTGCGACTTGGAAGGACATTATGCTACCATTAAACACTATACACGCATTAATCTTTTGTTTCTATTAGGCGTTTGATAGTACGCCATGAAGTTAAATCTGTTTCTATCTGGTGACGTTTCTTAGGACACTTGCAATCTTTCAGCATTCTTGTCAAAAGGTTAATCACCTCATTAGTTCTATTGTCTTGCGAACAATTCCTTCATAAATAACTCCTTGAATTTGACGCAGACAGGAGTTTCCCCACTGCCCTTGTATTTGGCGGAAGCACTGAGATTCGAACTCAGACACCCATCTCTGGGTCAACGGTTTTCAAGACCGAGGTCAGTACCCAGACTCTCTTGACTTACACTTCCATAATTTGGTTGCGGTATCGGGATTTGAACCCGAAGCTCAGGGTTATGAGCCCTACGTGTTACCAGTTGACACTACGCCGCAATTGTTTGGTTGTCCGTGATGGTTACGCTCCATCGTCTTACGGTTATCAGCCGAATGTAATTCTATTATACTAACAGACAGTTGTTCTTGCAAACCTCTTTAACTGACTAGCTAAATCTCTAAGTAACTCGTACTCGCTGCTATCGGTTTCAGGGGTTAGTTGTTTATTGAACCATGTCACCACAATGTCATCCGTATGGAGGCTGGGTGAATCTAAGAGGATTCTATAATCTGCTATGACCTCTTGCCACAGCTTGTTTAATTCTTTATCGGTCATTAACATAAATACTCCTTAATCAATTATATGGAGCATTAACCTTATTGAAGAACTCTATCATAGGCCATTCAGCTCTATCGGATTATCTATTCCAAGTAAGAATGCTTCAATAAGATTCCCCCGAAGGGGTACTCATTTCTCATAGTACAAACGGTGAGATTACCCGTTTTGAATGGTCAGCCTTTAACTACCCTTATTGTCTTAGGGCGTATCCACTACCTCTCGATAGTATCCAACCGTTGATGCAGGTTTATACTCAATGCGTTTAGAGTGTCGCTTACAATTACTCTACAGTTCTATTCTTCCCTAGCTTGCGGCCAGTTCAAGTCTGCTAAGACTTTAGATTCGTTCCTCTGTAAAACTACTCAGCCTTTCGAGCCTTGCAGCACCTTATTCCATGAGAGGGTAAGGCATTAATCAACTTTCATTGTAAACCGTCAGGAGCTTTCGATTTATTCTTTTTAAGAACAATAGATTAAACTTCCATTAGTTATTTCGTCTTTTCCAAAGTAGTGTCCTGACCAGAATCCATACCCTTTTGAGGTACAAAATGTTCTACTACTCCTTGCCTTTCACCCTGATGGGGTTAATCAACCGTATCGTTCGTCAATGCGCTTTTCATTGCATCAACAATAGCTACTGGTAACCGCCTTTATAATCTCTTATTCAGACTAATCACCTACACGTTACTCTTTAGTTATTCGACATGGATTGCATAACAGTCAGACTTTGCGAGTCTTTTAGAACTTGAGGACTACCCGTAGTTCTTATCCCAAGCCGAACGCTCAGGTCTGTTTCCTACCTTGTTAACAACTTCTCCAACTGAGTTGAAGCCTCACCGTACTTTGTGAGAGCGTCGCGCTTGTTTAGAAGAACCAGAAATTAATCTCGGCAGTTAGTTGGAATACGAATGTCGGGCTAACTTTTCCTACCTTTCGATAGATTATTCAATACTGTCTAAACGTCAGTAAGTACTGCTTTTTATTAATGTACTTAAAGTAACACATCTTGACATGCTACGTTAAAGACACTAAGTCTTTTAATTGGTGTGATTGATGGGACTCGAACCCACTAACGCTGGAATCACAATCCAGATGCTATCCTGTTTGCACTCAATCACCATCGTTTGGTAGCAGTGGAGAGATTTGAACTCTCAATCCTTTCGGCAGTAGTTTCTAAAACTACCATGTATACCATTCCAACACACTGCTATTAATTGGTTACCCATGAGAGACTCGAACTCTCATTTTCAGGTTGAAAACCTGCTATCCTGACCTTTAGATGAATGGGCACTTGTTTGGTGGTTATGGAAGGACTCGAACCTACATTCCCCTTAGGGGAGAGAGATTTACAATCTCCTGAGCAACCAATTGCTCAACATAACCAGAATTTGGTGCGCCTGATAGGATTCGAACCTATACTGTCCTGCTTAAAAGGCAGATGTGCAGCCATTACACCACAGACGCTTTAAATGAGTTAAATAACTCTTATCGCTCTCCTCAGAGAGACTTAGTTCTAAATGATACATAGTAACCCTCCTTTGGATTTAACTGTATGTAATTATGTGTTTGGCGATAACGGAAGGAATCGAACCCACTTAGAGACAAGTCTCGCAGGTTAACAGCCTGCTGCATTACCATAATGCTACATTATCATTTTGTTTGGCGGGACTACGGGGAATCGAACCCCGACTATCGCGCAGACAACGCGTTGCACTTGCCGTTATACTATAGTCCCAAAATTGTGAAACTAGCTTTTCATAAACATTTAATAAATGAAAGTATAGTTTCTTAATTGGTCTCCGTAGATGGATTTGAACCACCGACCGCTTCCTTCCAAAGGAACCTCGCTACCAGACTGCGAGCATACAGAGATTATATTAAATATTCTTTTAGCTCAACTCCCCAATACATTCTAGAATAGTACATAAGCGATTAAGGCTCTTGCAATAAACACTGTGGAAGTCTAGCTAAAAGAACACTTTAAGTTTCTTTTCTTAACTTGTAGAACTATTATGACATGGATTTCTCAATCTGTCAAGCATTTTCTTCAAATTATTTTAATTTATTTTCTAGTAAGGATAAGCTTGGCATTTAACTGCATTACGTTTAGCCCTTGCAATTTCCTCTGGAGTACGAGTATCAACCTTCTCAGTCTTACTACCAAAGATTCTATCCATACCTTCTTCGTACTCAGGGGTTGTTGTTCTTGCTGAACCGTAATCACCCCAAGAAGCTCTTTTACCTGTTCGTTCAGAACTCTTACTAGTTCCGTGAGTTACACCTGTTACTTGCATAATTACTCCTGTTGGTTAAATTGGTCGAGATACAAGGATTCGAACCTTGACTACAAACTTAGAAGGATTGGGTG
>JACSEE010000010.1_pt1 | contig 17442 bp, 22 predicted proteins | sample 8223141 | NCBI WGS metagenome assembly JACSEE01 (sample SAMN15634796, study PRJNA648150) | viral metagenome | isolation source: viral RNA from sea star tissue | host: Mediaster aequalis | place: USA: Alaska | collected 2016 | depth Intertidal m
ATGCTAAGAAGAACGAGTAGAACTCTTTAGCAATTGTAGCTTTCTGTTGACGAGAGCGGTTCTTGTAGCCGAACTTGTTCAAGTAAGCTTCGGTAGCTAACTCAAGCTTTTCAGCGTTTTCAAGACCAAACTGATGCGCTTCTGCTTGAGCAGCGTCATCGAACTGTTTGCCATCTTCGGTAGTGAATTTCTGAACTGTTACTGCTGAGATTTGGAACTTAGACATAATAGTCTCCTGTTTCTAAAATGATGTACCATCGTTGTGGCACTAAGGTTTTTGTCTTTTACAACTAAGAATCATACTAAGAGACAAAACTTGTATGTAGCCTTTTACAACTAAGAACCCTACTTCTGGAACTTCGTAGCGTCTACCGTAGTAGAGTTTGCTATGTCAGCGGTAGAGGTAATGATTCCCTTTTGTTTCTTCATCAAGGAGCCTTTGATAGCTACCTTTGATAACATTGCCTTGTCTTCATCGCTAAAGACCTTCTCGAATCCAACCACGTAGTCTAGCTTAACGCAATTGATAGTCTTACCTTTATAGTGGTAACGCTTTCTGTATTGCTTAGCATCGTACTTGGTGTGCCTACAAGCTTCACGTATCAAGTCGTTTCTGTTCTTACGATTAGGGGCTACTATTCCAAGCTCTTCCCATGCAAGTTCCAGTATCTCTGATACGTCTCGCCACAAGACATTCCAACGATTACGTTCGGTGAATTCTAAGAGTTTAACTGCTACTACAAGTAGTGGGTCATTGATTGTACTCACCTTGTAGTTGAAGTAATGAGCAGGACAGGCACTTGATGTGGATACACCACGCTCATATACTCTGTCTAACTCCTGTGCCGCTGACATAAACAAGTCTTCGGTACAGTACTTCATGAGTCCTAACGGGAACCTAGTAGCACGAACTATACGTACACAATCCTTCAACTTGAGATTAACCCAAGTACTTTGAAAGACTTTGTCTATATCATTGTTCCAATGTACTACTTGGTCTTCAAGAGCAAGGTAGTGTCCCTGCTCCTCCGTTAACCATTCTTTAACGATTTCAGTACTAGCTGCTATGTCTTCATCACGTTCAGACATACAACTCCCTATACGCTATCAGCGTCCGTATCTTCCATACGTGCTTTAAGGATTCGGGTTACTTCTGCCAATGCAGCTAACAACACGCTTGCCATTACCTTGTCGGTATGTGACTCTGCTTGTGTTTGCATTTGAGCTTTAACAGCAAGGGCTTTAAGACCATTACCGTCAATAAGTTTCTTATCTACTGCGCCAACAATAGAACTGGTAGCTACTTGAATCCACGCTTGATGCGCTTCTTCACCACGTTGCATACCTTTTACATTAGTATCTGATTTAACATAGATACCATGTGCTGCCATAGTAGCGTGACCGTAGCCTACAATGGTTGCTTCAAGAGTTGACAATGCCATAGATTGCTCTAGTGCTGTCTTCTCTAGGAATGAAGTTAATACAAGACGAGTCAAGAAAGCTCTCACTTCCACTACGTCATCTGGATGTGCTTCGTCGATGAACTTCTCTAATGACTCACGCATACCTAATACAACAGGTTGTGCCTGACAAAACTCTGCCAAGAGTTCTACTTGCGACTTCTGTACTGCTTCTTCTTTGTTCTGTTCCATGACTTACTCCAGTCAGTTAATTAATATTTAGCGAAGACTCTCGTACAACTAAGAGCCTTCTAAAATACTACTTAAACTTTGTCTGCATCTACATCTGCAATTTGTTCCGCAGTAGGCATTTCTACTTCACCTTCTGACTCTTGTTGTGGTGGAGCAAAGAACGCTTCCATCATTTCAAGGGCTTGTGGGCTGTCTGCACATTCGTCAAGTAATGACTTCTTAGTACGTTCGGCACGAGCTACCGCACGGATTTGCTCCATACGTTCTACAGTTTGAGCTTCTTGTTTCAGCATTGCTTCGTAGCCTTCACGCTCTACTTTACAAACTAACCACTTGTACTCAATTGTTTCAGGTGATTCCAATTCAGCATAAGGCTTAACTGCAACAACATCAACGATTTTGCTTGTACCGTTTGGTGTGATTACAACAACTTCATCACCAACTTTACATTCAAAGCTTGACTTGTACGTATAAGCTTTTGGCTTAGGTGCGTCAAAGTCCATACCTGATTGTGCTACAGGTGCGTGCTTAGCTTGATACCCTTCTGGGCGGTATACTACACTTACTGTCATGAATTCACGCATAAGTGCTAAACGATTAATAGCTAACATTTTGTTCTCCAATTTGAACGGGTTAAATAAATAATAAGAATCGAAGACTCTCGAATACAACTAAGAGTCCTCTGTTCTGATTACTGTTCTATGAACTTGTGTGATGACTCTAAGCCATCAATTATGTTGTAACAGAATGCGCGTAATGCCATAATGTTCTTACGTACGTCACCAGTATCTAATGGTGTTGACACGTCATACCCAGCTTCTTCGGCAACGTCACTAACTAACTCAGCACAAACTACTAAGCGTTCCATGTGGGTCTTCTGTCCACGGGCACACAGTGAGTTTAAATGGTTGATAGTACGGTCACGCCCACCTAAAGCGTGTGGCATAACTACTTCAATCTTTGGTGCATTGAGCTCAACAACAGCAACACCACTACTAAGCAGGTCTTCAAGGAATGCGGGTAAGCCAGTTACAGCTACTTTCTCACGACTTGGTAGGACGCTATCTAGTAAGCCACCAATCTTGTGGAATACATCCATATGCTTGTTAGTACGTGCTTCCATTTCAGCTACTTTACCACCCATGCTATTGAGTGCATGACCTTGTTGAATTACTTGCTTACTGATTTGGTCATTAGCAATACGAAGGTTCGCATTCTCTTGACCTTGTGTAGATAGACGACCTGTCAAGTCATCGTTACGCTTTGTCAACGTCTTGTTTGCTTCCAACGCTGATGCCAATTTTTGCTTTGTAGTCTTAAACATTTCTTACTCCAGTAAATTAAATTAATATTATAATAGGTTATCCTATTAGAATAGTAACTCTCTTGTTACAGTACAGCCATATCTCATAACCTCATTTAATCCGTTCGTGCAAGCACTGGGGTAGGTTGTTCAACTGGGACTTCATACTTACCTTGACAATGTAGTTATTCAATTGGTAGTCAATTAGTCTTTGGTATGTATATTTGATAGGTCTTGAGCAAGTCCACATTGGCGTCGTACGTATACGGGCAAATGTTGGGACAAATATTACTCTCACTAGTAGTTCACAAGTGTTTTCTATATTCCTCCGTCGAGGTGTGTACGTACGGGAGCCACCCTTACATACCAATACATTATCTTGGCGTGATAACATATGATAAGACATCGCAATGCCCTATAATATGTAATCTCTTCTACAACTAGAGAGTTTCACATATAGCATACACAGACCTATTAGGCTCCATGTGTTCTACATATTCATCTTTGATTAGCTGTTGTATTACTGTTAACTTTACCTTACGTTCAGGTTCGAGGAAGCCAATAGAAACACACCAGTCTCTAAAGGCTATCTTCTTATCTGTTGGTGACTCGCGCAGGTACTTGCTTTGCCACGTTGGTAGTTCTGGATTTGCTATTGCTGATTGCATTACGCATAACATCACGAAGCTTACCAAGACTATCTTTGTTCCACTCATTTAAGTTTACCTGACTTCTGTCGTTATAACTTGACATACACCAACCCATTCATCTTGAGGATAAATACTTCTCTTGCCTGTGTAACATTGGTTCTTCACTATCAATAGTAAGACACATATTACTAGTACAACAAAAGCTATTACCCAAACTCTGGCAGCTTTCCAGCCACCAAAGGCACAGGTCAGTAATATTAACATTACTGTCCAAAACATATTAAGCTCCTTGAGCCAATCTAACTCTTGCTACAGTAGCAGGACTTAGCTTTGCAATACGGTCAATACGACGAGCTAGTAACCAAGGCTTCTTAGCTAGTTCACTATCACTAACACGAGCTACCTTTTTGCTACGCTCTTCAATATAGCCTATACTCTCAGCAGACAAAGCCATTGTCTTACGTTGTGCACGACCACTCATACTAACTTGACGAATCACATTAGTACGTTTATCAACAACACCATAAGGTGCAGCCATCACAGGTGCCATCATTGTCTCACGTACAGCGAACAACGAAGGTACATTAATCTTTCTACGAGGCTTCTTAAATGCTACTTTAGCCATGATTTACTCCAGTTTGAAAATAGTTGAAAATAAAGCTTGACAGAAAATTGAGGCACTTGTATAATGCCTTTCTGCTCTTCATGCAAGCCCTGTTGCGACATGTGTCAACGAAACGCTTAACCAGTATAGATTTAAACTCCTAAGTCTTTTAACAGTACTTAAACAATTCTCTTCTACAACTAAGAACTCTACTACTAGTCTATACTATAATCTATACCAGCTACGTGCTTTACTATAGACATATCTAGTAGTTGAGTCTGTTGACACTTCTCCCAATAGATTTGTAACTTCAATACTCCTTGGTCAATAACAACATCAGTTATCTTAACAGGATGGATTGCACCATACTTACCAAAAGCAACACTAACAGTCTTACCTATTAGCTTTAAACATGCACAAGACTTGATAGCCATATCAGAGCCTTCTACCAGTGCCACTTCTACAACAGGAGTTAGCTCAATCATAGCTAAATCCATCTTCTGTAGTTCACACCACGCAACAGTTGGTTCACTTACAAGAGCAAACTGATGCCAGTAACCATTACCTGAGAAGTTATTCCCTAGGTACACTAGACGTTCAGTTTGTTCTACAAAGTTATAGAACGAACCAACATCCATTTCTTCTGCCTTCATGTTATTCTCCAGTTATTAATAGACTTATTGTAGTACTCACACTACTCATTCAAGAGCTTTGTGTAAGTACTATATAAGTGTACTAGACTTAGATTAAATCATCATCATCTTGCTCAGTTTCTTTAGGAGCATCTGCTTTCGGTGTAGTCTTGTCGATATACTTAGCTACATCTTCCGCTGTAAACTCTGTAAACGCTAGAGACTGAAACTTACTACCATCGTTAGAGTTAAACTTTCTCCAACCAGATATCCAGAACCACTTGCCATTGATATTACAACGACCACGTGCATCAGGATGGTTATCCTTTTGCTTCATCTTGTTAGCAGCCAAGATACCAGTGTTTGTATTATCGTATTGTTTCTTTTCAGTAGACATAATGCCATCCTTTGTAATTTTAAAGTAATTAATAGAACAAGATATTTAATAGGAGTCTTGTTTTCTCCTTATACAACTAAATCTCTTAGGTTAACTCCAACACAAGCGAGTTATACTAATCAACCATTACACACATTTCTTTTCTCTTATACAACTAAAAGCCTGATACTAGTACTCACACTAGTTACTCACACAAGCCTTGTTATACTACTAATAGGCTACCAGTATAATACTTCACACTAGATTTCCTACCAGTCTTCACACTAAGACTTTTACAAGACTTATATCAAATCACACTAGAACTATCACGCCAATGACAGACCTAGAACTATTTGGTATAAGAATTGAAGAGACTCGTAAAGTACTGAAACATATAGCATTTATCGCGGCTAACGACCAAAGAACACGGCTAGTGCCTCACTGCTACTGTCCGACTACAATACAAGTCGTCTCAATTTACTACTACACATGGCTACCTAGGTTACGGCTAGGTCACAACGTGTTTGAGAACTCACACAAGTCTTCACACTGTCCCGTAACGGCAATGATGTACTTGGTTAGAACTCGGGTTGTACTTGAGGACTCACACTACATAGTAAACGCATTAGGCTATTGTGGGCTCATCTTACGTTAAGAAGTGTTTGTTCTCTTATACAACTAAAAGCATATCAAGAATGCCCTCAGTTATGGAGAATACCTAATGTTCTAAGTATTCCTTTTACAACTAAATGTACGAGGTGTACTACCAACTTGCAGCGTACTCCACACTAGGCTCTTAAATAGTATTACAACTAAATGTCTGAGGTTATCACCATACAGTCGCGTAGCTGACATACTTGTGGGCATAGATGTGGTTCCTACTAAGTTACGGTTAATAGTTACTATAGATGACTCTCATTACAAGAGCCACCTAACTAACTACTAGATGCAGAAGTAGTATGAATTGTCATGGTTCAACAACTCTTCTGTTACTATGTTCTCTGCATAGAAGTCTAGCTTGCCTAGTTGCTTGCGTAAGTTCTCAAGCTGGTTGTTGTCTACAAATACTTCCTTGTAAGCACTTGCTATTACAGCCTTCATCTTAGGAGCATCAGCTAGGATACAACGGAAGCAATCATGTATCGAAGTAACACCTCTAAGACCAGCAGCCTTAGCATGTTTAACGAATGTTCTAGCTACTAGAGCATCAAGTCCTTGTATGTAGTTAACTACGAATGTTCTTGCGAATTCATCCATATCCATTTCCTTACTAGTCATTGTCCAATCACCAGTAGGTTTACCATTGTCATCTAGACCACCAAAGACTAGTTGCTCACCTTCTTCAATACGAATGATGAATGAACCACATATGTTATCCTTAGCATAACCTGGCTTCTTAACTAGTTGACCATCAGTGTGCTTGTACTGGAAGAAGTCCTTACCCATCTCCTTACACTTACGTTTAGCAGCTAGTGCTGCCTCTTGAATGAATGAGTTGATGCGTTCACCAAGTGCTAGCTTGATAGCTTCAACACATTGTTCTGCTATCTCTTCAATCTTAATAGCACATGTAATACCTAGAGCATTTAGTACTGAGTTGAAGTCCTTGCTATCTGTTAGTGCACAAACACCACCACCATACTGTACAGCCATGTAAGGAGTCTTGATGAATGAACGGTTAAGACCAAGAGCTACATAGTCTGGGTTAGACTTATATAAGAAGTCAAGAGACTGCATGTACGGGTCTTTAGCTCTAAGTGTTGAGCTAGTTAAACCAGTAGCTTCTGCCATGTTCATATCACCTGCTACGAATGCCAAGTACTGAGTACCTGAACACTTAGCATCAAGACCATAACCAATAGTACATGTTGCAACTCCATTGTTGTGGAAGTCAGCATATGTTTGACACATACGAGTGTAAGTGAATGGCTTACTTGGAGCATCAGCACCTTCTGTAGTGAACCACTTAGTAAGAGCTTTAACAGGACTCTTAGCAACTGCCATACGAGCTTCATGTGTGTTGAACTTACCACCACCAATGTCAGCTAACTCTTCAAGGAATAACTCATGAGCTGGAGTGCCTACCTTAACAGGAACTAATGTGTTAAGTGAATACGTTGCTCTAGCTAGGTCACTTGCTTGAGGGTTAGGACCGAAACACATAACATGGTAAAGTCTACCACGAGCATCTGCATCATACTCAGACCACAAGCTCTCTTCATCCTTGACTACATTACAGCCTTGGATAACCATTGATAACTCTTCTGGGAAGAACTTGTTTAGTTGTGCACGTAACTGGATACGATACTGTACCGAGTTCTTGAACACTTGACTCTTACCAGACATTACAACTTCTTCTGCCTTAGCTTGGCATAGTGCATACACCTCTTGAGTGAAGGCTAGTGTTGGCTTATGTACTGAGTACTCTGTCTCTTCTAGGAAGTACACAGACTCTTGCATAGTAGCTGATGCCTTAGTCTTACTCTTCATGATACTAGAGCGTAGTCTCTCACCACGTACTTGACTGATGTGTGCAGAGCTAGGACTCATTGGTACTGACTGAACCATCATGCTATTCCACTTATCAGTTGGAGTACATACTCCCTCTTCTATCTTTAAGAAGTGAACGGTCTCTGCCATAGTTAAGATACCAACACCATCAGTCTTGAGATGGATGGCCTTCTTATCATTGTTCTTGCTGTTAGTGTACTTAGCATTGTCAGCAGCAGCTTGTAGGTAGACATCATAAGATGCCTCAGTGTTGATAGAGTACATAGTGCGGATGATTGCAAGAGCAGCCATTGCAGCCTTATGTGGATGAACTTTGTACTTGTCCAAGATAGACTTAGTAACAGTAGTTGCTGTTAGTTGTGCCACTTGGGTCATGCTTGGTAAGCCACCAGCCTTGTTAGCTTTCTTGGTTGGTGTTACAACAGGAGCTTCTTCCATTGGGATGTCCATCATCCAGTCGTTGTTCATTTCGTTCATAGTGTTGATTTCTGCTTGAGTTAGTTGAGTGTTCATAGTGTGTATCCTTTAAGAGTAATTAATAAGTGAGTAAGATTAGTTTGAGTAGTAAGCATTAGGAGCAACATAACATGTGCCATCCTTAGTGCCAATGTTAATACGTTCAGTGCCAAGACTTATGTGCTTAGCAACACATGATAGTTCAGCATCATACTGTGCTTGAGCTTGAGCCAATGCAGGTAGAGCATGAGTGAATGTAAGTGTGATTGATGTGCCTAGTAGTGCAAGAGCTAGTAAGTAGCGCATGGTGTATCTCCAATGAGTAATAGTATAAGAGTGTCAAATAGAATAGGAAAAGGTCAAGAGACTCCTTTATGTCTATCTATACCTAACACACTCAGGCACAGGGAGTACGTTCTTAAAAATTTTTATAAAAAATATCTCCACAAAACAAACCACCAATAGGGATTCTCGCAAACGTACGGCTCCTAGTACTGTTTAAATACTTGTTACGACAACTTGTGCCAAGACTATATAAAGCCTCTTAGAATGCTTGTGCCGAGTCCTCAGAATAGGTCAATAAATAGGCGATATTATGTGTGCCAGAATCGCTAAAAGTACTCAATAAATGAGGCTAAACATGCTCTAAAACGAGCAGAAACCTACTTTAATGAAGACTTTATTTGTCAAATGATAAAGTACTAAGGGAAAACGAAGCACCTGTTAAAATGGCTCTGAGAGCGTATTAAACCAAAATGGGTAAGCCTCCTAGAGACCTACCCGCTTGTTCACCTATGTTACTTCAAGGTGTTGTTGGTGTACGAACGATGCTTAGTGTGCCCAGCTTCTTCGTCGTCCTTGCTTACCTTCTCGAACAAGGCAATAACTTTGTCACCTGTCTCGCCCAGTGTACAGTCTTTACGAGACTGTAGTAACTTAACAAGTTCGATGATGATGAAGATAACAGTCTTAGTGCAAAGACCCATTAGTTGAGCTAGTAATAGTTGTGGCATAAGTGCCTCCAGTAAATTAGTTATAGAAAGTAGTCAGTACTACTTGTTTGATTCTTCGTGTTCGTACGCGTCTTTGACCTTAGCCAAGAATTCATCATCCTTGGTAGTCTTGGTAGACTCTACGATAAGACCTGCTATCCAGAACAACACCCATTTCATGAAGCGTTCAGATAACATAGACAATAAGATGCCTTTAAGCACTTTGAGTGCACCCATTAGTAATACATGCATTACGACTTTCCTTTTAGCTTGTTGCGGATTGAGATGCCTCTCTCCACGATTAGTAGTAGTAGAGCGACACCCATACCTATTTTGAACCACGCTCCGTAAGTAAGTCCGAAGACCACCAACTCTTCTAGGTTCAAGGCAGTTATCACGCCGTTGTTAGTGATTTCGTTAACCACTGGTACCCCCACGGTGACTGTTGTAGCCACCTCTCTAATTGACATAAGTGTCCCTGTTTTCAAGGTTTCATTTGTTGTGCCACATCATAGCCAATGCTAGGTAGTTCTTAGCATCTTCTATGTTGTAGTCTTCATGTGCTTCTTGTACTTTCTTCATACACCAAGAAACGGCTTCTTTATTACTCATGGTTACTCCATAGGTAGGACGTCCTTGTCCTGTTGTTGCATTACCACATAAGTATCATGCTGAATGCAGAGTCGGTTGCTACACCTGCTTCATTGAATACCTTAACAGCAGGCTCACCTAGTAAGAAGGCAGGCACTGCGTTGTAGTTCTCTGAGTCATGCAAAGCACCACAGTCGATGAATGTACTAGTGATATCAAAGATATGTCCAGCAACATCATCAGGTACGATAGTGTACTCCCCAGTTGGCAGACCTACACTAGTGATAGTGATACCACCTGTGTACGTGCCATGACGAGACTGTAGCACACCTGCCGCATCAACAGTGATGAACAATGTGTTACCCTTACTGTGGATAGTCGTAGCCTTCTTAGAATCAGAACGCCAGTTGTTACCACGAGGGAAGTCCGTTTGTGTGTAGCTAATGTTACCATCAATGGTTGCACTAGGTTGACCATCGAAAGACTGAGGGTCATCCGCTTCCGCACGTAACACATCACCATTACCTGACACTGTAAGTGTAGTACCCACTGCGTAAGTGCCTTTAGGAACAATGACATCTACAGGCAGGGGAGAACTAGGAATGATGAGTGATGCACTTGACTCAACCTCATCCCGAGTTAGTGTCACAGTCGGGTTGTTAGAAGAGTACAAAGTAGTACTTAGAATGTACCCTACTTCATCAGTAGAACCAGAAGCACCAGAGGTAATCTCCCAACGACCAAAAGCGTAAGACGTATTGGCCTGTTTTGCTACAGTGAATGCAAACACACCATCTACGTACAGCTTAGCAGTTGACGAACCCGCTTCGCACTCAAACACATACTTGATAACTTTGTCCGCAGGTACAGTAATAGTACCACCACCGCCAGAGACAGAGGCGATAGTAACATCTGTACCAGAACGAGTGAGTGATACTAACCAACGTCCCGCAGTTCCATCATACGTAGTACCCACATGCAGCCATAAGTACATAAGACCTACATCATGGCGGTAGTTAGTCGTCCACTCAAAACCGTTATCACGCATACTAGTTTCAAAGGCAGTGTCGAAGTTTCTTGCCAACACACCAGAACCAGAAGAGCTACCATCTATAATGTTTAACAGAGTAGGGTAGTCATACTGGTTGTTTACTACTGTCAAGTCAGCAGGTCTAGGTGCTTCCTCACAACCTTGCGCTAGGTAATCCCCATCAAGCAAGTCAGCGTAGTAAGATGCAATGTGGCTAGTAGCATTTACCTTGAAGCGGGTAGTTGGGATTTCACTCCAATCACCTAGGCGGTATACTTGAGGACGACCGTCGATAGGGTGGGCACGTAAGTTGCCATTCTCAAATGGAGTAAGACCTGTATCAATCGGCTTAGGTAAACCAAACGCACGAGAGTTAGAGTGTAAGTCCAACACCAAGTGGTCTTGCTTGTTCACTGCACTTTCTATCAAGCTCCATTGCGCAGAGATAATACCAATGAAACCACTACCTATACGAGCTAGGTTGATGATACCATTGTCTGGCAAAGTTACTTCGATAAGGAAGGACTCACCTTTCACCTGCGGTACTGGCAATGCACCTGTACGCACCACACCACCAAGCGAATCAGTAATGTTAAACGCACCACCACCACTTCCAGTTACAAGCTCTAAAGTAATAGTAGCTGATACGTTACCAAGTAGTAGTACACCTACGTTAGTAGACACATCAAACATCATACTTTCAGAGTTTGTTTGAGAGGCAAAGCCAGGAACAGCCGCACCACTATAGGAGTTCTGCAAGTCAGCACTAAATGTCATACCATTAGGAGAGACAGCTACGTGCATGTTACCGAACTCTGTATCTACAGCAATCAGGTCTGGTGTAGCGTTGGTAGTGTACAAGTCCTTCTGAGACGTTACTGTCTGCCCAGACGAACCAGAGATTAACGTACCGTCAGCAAAAGACTCAAGAGTCTTAGATGTACCAACGTAGTGTTCAATCTTGTCACCAAGGAAGCGCAGGCGTGAACCTAGCCCCATTGGGCTACCAATAGACTCAGCAGAAATACCGCCATTGAATCCATCGTAGATGTTAAGTTCATCCCAACGGTCTGTAATCTCTTCGGATAAAACTCTCTCAGTCCCTGTTGGAGTATAGTAAGTCCAAGGAAATACTTGAGTAGTTGCAGCGTAGTCTAAACTAAGTTGACTTGCAGCAATACCTACATAGTTAATACCATCAGTAGAGGTACGTACTTGCAAATGTATAGGCGAACGAGGGTCATCAGACTCTTGTATTACTCGATACGTAGCACCTGCTACAGAAGCAGTTAGCGTAGACACGCGACCATTGATAGCTATGAAGTGATGCTCTTCATCAATAGGCGCACCGAATGAGCCATTCAGAGATATACGTTGTGTTACGAACTCTCCTGTTGCTGCATCTTGAAGGTACATGATGAAGTCAGCACCGTAACTGTCAAACGTACCCGCAGGTAGCGTATCCCATACAATGATGTCAACCCACCCAGCAGCAACAGTGGTGAAGTCAACAGCTTTGAAGTTATGCCCAGCTACCGAAGGACGGTTCTTTAAGGAATTGAAATCTAACTTGTCAGCTTCCACCATTATGCGCTCTAATCTACGAGCAGTAGTCTCACCTTCACTAAGAGCTTGCGCACTCAAGTCGTCCCACTGCGAGGCATTGAACGGACCTAAAGGAACGCCTGCACTTGCAGGAATGGTTTGCAAAGACTTGTAGTCACGACCGTTGATTTGTTCGTGCATGTAAGTGTCTTTAGGGATAGGCACTTCACTTGTAGGGTCATAGATAGGGTAGGCTTCCGCACCACGTAAGGTATCTATTTCATCTGCATGTTCTACTAAGTCTAACTCATTTTTGATGATGTCTGCTGTATTACCAAACACTGTAGACTCACGCCAGTCAGGTTGGTAGAACACACCACTAACGCCATCACGACGAGATAGCCAAGACTTGTTAAGCCAGAAGGCTTTGTCCCCCATGTTATAGAGAGTACCTGTGTTGTGCGTAGCAGGTTGTAAGCCACCACGTAACTCTACAATATGGTCTACTACTGCTAGAGTCGTAGGTATCTTGAAGATATCTAAGGCAAAGATTGCCTGTCCCATGATAAGTACATGCAGGTCTTCTGTTACGTTGCTCTCTGAATCAGGAGTGGTTGACACTCTCCAAGACGCAGAGGATACGTTGAGGGAGTTAGATACTTCATTGCCACGTATAGGAGGAAGCTTAGCGCCACCTGCCCGAGGGTTACCAAAGTACACTTCCACACGCTTGTTACCACCACCACTTGCCTCAGCAGCACGCATGATATCTAGTACCATGTCATTTTGTAGAGACTCTTTAGGGATAACTAGCTCAAGCGCATCACCATCGACAGCTGGGTCTGTTGCTTCATCACCACCATACACGCCTATCTTATTAGTAGAATCCCATACTTTAGGTAGGGTTCGACCATTAGTAGTAGTCCATGTGGCATTCAAGCCCATGCCCAATACTGACGCATTTGCATCTGCAAGAGATACCTCAGAGCTATGTGCATAGTTGCCAGCTTGGATTGCAAACTGTACAGCAGCAGCAAGCTTAGTACCTGCAAGGACAGCACCCCAACGAGCAGCTTTGTTAGGTACTTCTACGTCCAAGATTACTTGTCGAGAACTGTACAAGTAGATGTCTTCTGTTCCCGCAGGAATGTCAAAGAATCTAGTATGCGTGTCGTTCCCAGTGTTGCTCAAGTTACCACGAGTTAGTGGCAATGGAGTAGCAAGACCACTTCCGCTATAAGCCGCAATGAATCTATTACCACCACCAGAAGAAGAGATAGTAGTGACTCGAAGCTCTTGCGAGGGAGTAACACTTTCTTTAGGTATGATGATTAGCATACAGCCAGCATCAGGCACTAGGTCAACTGCCGCAGTACCACCAAAGAAACCTACATCGTTATTCGCAGCGTAGTATAGTGGGTACGGTCTTCCAGAGGCAAAGTGGAACGTAGCAGGGATACCAATAGCTTGGATGAAGTCATTGGCTTGGTTGAAGCTAAATGCTTGTCCATGCGTAAGTCCAGCACCAGTAGCGACAGCAGCTACCTTGGTTTGCAGAGTTTGGTACACATTGGAGATACCTGAGACAGTAGCCTCTAGGTCGGTTACCCGTTCAGCGTTTGACTGGATAGATAACTCTTGCCAATCAACCTCTACGAATGTACCAGTACCAGTGGCACGTAGGGCAATGTAGTCTAGTCCAGTAGCTTCTCGGAAGACTGTAGCGTCTTTCAAGTAGTTAGAACCTGACACTGTATTGAACAGCGGGTAAGGAGAGCTACCACGAAGGGCATTCTGACTAACCAACATACCATTAGCACGACCTTCCAGTACCAAGATACGACCTGCGTTATCAATGATACCTACTTTATCCCAGTCGTTAGGTACAAACGCACCTGCTGGGAAGTCGGCTTTAGCCATGTAGATATACGCATCAGTTGTAACTGTTACGGTGTCCCCACTAGAGTAAGGGTTCGCAGCACTGTGCAAGGCAGGAGTAGCCATGCCGATAACAGTGTCTTTGAATATCTCTTCTTGAGGTCCGAGTTGCACCTTTAGCTTGTCAGGGCTAATGACCGTGTATGCCTTCTGTGCAATACCAGAACGAGGCTTACCAACGATAACAGAACCAGCAGTTGCACCAACCCAGTAAGTTTTACCTACTGTCTTGCCATGCGCAATAGATTCAATCTCACCTGAGTAAGTCACTTCAAAGTTGTTAGCATCTACGATAGTACGTATCATTGCCACAGCTTGGTTGCCCGAAGTGCGAGAGGCTAGCACCCATACACCTGAGTTGTTCACAGTGACAGGGGCGTTCTCGTTTACAGAGAGGAAGCCATGTCCTACTTGGGCTATCTTACCAATAAGAGCAGTAGGTACAGTGATAGGAGTACTACCACCAGTACTGGCAGAAGGGAATGCTTTAAGCACTACATCTACTTCTGTTGCACTTACGGGACGGAATAGCTCTTGGCGGTTGTCAGGAGGAGTAAGAGTTACTGTACCAACTGTTTCACCCAACCAGTAGCGACGAGCTACACTGTAGCTGTGCCCTGTAGCAGGTACACGGTCTCCGCCACGAGAGATTGTGAAGTTATCTGCATCTATAACCGCTACGATAACCGCTTGCGCAAAGTTGTCTGTAGAGGTTGCATCAGCAAGTACCCACGTACCACCTGTATCTCGAATACCTTCGAGTAGGTTGGTGTTGTCAAAGCCGTGTCCTACCTGATTGACAGGCTCTACCACTTTGACGTTTTTCTTGGAGAGAGATAAAGATCTCATATTTGCTCCTTAGTAGTTAGGTTACAGTTCTTCTAGACGTTCTACTAACACACCTGTATAGGTATTCAGTATAATGTCTTGTAGCCCTGCTGCGATTTCCACACTCAAGTTCAACGACTTGGTTGTAATAGGTGTGGTGTAGATAAGTGTATTGGCTTCATCTGACAATGCGTACTGTCGAGGGTCTTCTTCCCCAACGAAACGGAATGTAGATAGGTCATCAACACCTACTGCATATAGTGTTACTGTGATTCGATATAGTCCATTACGGAACAAACGATTCACCAGTGGTAACACCTCAACTGCGTTAGCCGCTACGGTTGTTTCTGCACTCAGGTAAGTAGAGAAGTACTTGTCCGATGTATCTTCTACTTGTACTAGGACGTTCTTCCCATCCTTTAAACCTGCTGCCTGTACTTTGCCTTCTACCACTGGTAGTTGGCTAAACTTAGTGTCAGCCATTTAGCTTTCCTCTAGTCTTGATACTTTAAGTTTACCACCCACCAAGCGAACAATCAGTGTGTCATCTTCCGTTAGGAACAAGTCACCGTCTTCACCTAGGAGATAGTCCCCGTCTTCTGTTATGAAGTTGTTGCCTCCTCCAGGAACTGGCGTTGGAGTGCCTGCTCCTGTAGGTCCGCCCACAATAGATATGTTTACAACTACAGGGCGGTCAAGGAATTGTCCATCAACTGTAGCCATCTAGTACTCCCAAGTCATGATTCCAGTTGTACGCCAGTCTAAGTGAACGAAGCCGCTCTTCTTAGAGTAAGCCCAACCTTGCACACCTAGGTACTTGATAGCGTACTGGATGATTCGAGCAGCGTCGTATCCATTTGAGACACGAATATCCACTGCCGTACCTAAGCCATGTTGCCCAACTTGAGCTTTCTTAGCCTCACTCTTGTGCAGTTCACAGCGGTAGGCAGAAGTTAGGATAAGTCCTTTACGCATGAAGTCACGTAGTAACTGAACATTACGCATGACGTTCTCTTGCATCTTGTGTGGCACTTGTTGGTTACAAGCACTACACTTACAGTTCCACTCACGCTCGGTGAAGTTAGCTGTCTTTCTCATTTGAATCTCCTAGGCACTTCCATGTGCCGTTGTTGGTTAAGGGCTAATAGTTCCACAGTCTGGGAAGAAGTTACGAGGTCTTGTCCATATCTGACGAGCCTCTAAATCTCCTGAGACAGAAAGGACTCCTGTAACATAATCCCATATTAGGTAATCCTGCGCTCCCACGGATAGGTAGAAGTTGGTGTCGCTGGAGAACCCAGATATATTAGGAACTAGTCCGTAGGAAGTGGATATTTCATCCGCACCGCTTTGGTCAGAACACACTAGGTAAATCTCTTTCCCTAGCATAGCTGCACTAGAAAGGTACCGACCACCTTCTGCACTCCCCCAGTTACCTACGCGAGTCCAACCATTGTTGGTAGCATACTTGTTCGATAGGGCTACCCCACCTTCGTATACGTTACCCGCAGTCCATAAGTGGTCACCCACCGCAGACTTGGTAACACCATTAGTCATGAAGCACGCATGGTGTCCACTAATCTTACGACCTTGTGCATTGGTATTGTTAGAGTGAGTCCAAGCAATGCCATACAAGTTGCCAGAAGATGTACCGTTGGCAGGGAGTTGGTAGGCTGCACCCATGGCGAACACACCTTGGAATTTGGTTGCGCTGTACAAGCCAGTCACACCAAGACCATAGTTAGCTGTGCCACCTAATTGAATACCACCATAGGTGTAGAAAGCATCCCTTGCAGTGTTCAAGGTCAAGAACTTCTTGGATGCGTAGGTACGAACCCAAGTGTTGTCTATCATGTATATACCACCGCCATGAGTAGAGAAGTAGATTCCATCATCGCCCTTGGTACGTATCCAAGAATCAGCTCCGTTTAGGACAACGTGCCCATCTTGAGACAACCCTGCATTGGCAGCTACTTGCCCAGAGAAGGTACCTGTACCTGCAACACTAAGCGTGCTAGCTGTCGACAAAGCTGCACGAGAGTGGAGTGACTGTACCTCTAGGTGGTTGTAGAAGTAGAATCCACTGGCAGAGTTGGTTTCGAAGTGGCACCAAGTGCCATTCAAAGCACCCATAGTCAGTGTCTTACCTGCCCCGTTCACTTGAATAGGTACGCCAAAGGTTTGCTTCTTCGTCCAAGTCTGTGCACCAGCCAGTCGCCCAAAGTCGTTAGCTTGTGTGCCGTCTAACGTATCCGCATCTAGCCCACTACCTGCACCATCGTTGCCCGAGTGCCACAACTTGTGTGCTGTGCCGCCGTTTGGGCTAGTTGCCCC